>CAJHZF010000113.1_pt1 | contig 32655 bp, 27 predicted proteins | sample 9198891 | NCBI WGS metagenome assembly CAJHZF01 (sample SAMEA7708349, study PRJEB35096) | sediment metagenome | biome: marine neritic benthic zone biome [ENVO:01000025]; feature: sediment [ENVO:00002007]; material: shallow marine sediment [ENVO:03000034] sea grass bed [ENVO_01000059] ...
AGGAAATTGGGAATTCGAAATGCCACAAAAAAGGCATCGGTACTGCCGGTTGCCCCTAAAAAAATGAATATTACTGCGTCTCGAACATAACCAAATATCCTTGAAATAAAGGTCATTCCACTGATTACAGCCGTAGATTTAAATAAGGCTCGATGTTCAGCCATTGTTACTCTTAGAAAGGTAGGGATAGTTAGAGGTTGAGAAGGTTGACATTTATTTATCTTACTACCATAGTACGCGACCCCAACGGTAGAACTCTAGAAGAATAGGACAAAACATTGGCCAATATTGCATCAGCAAGAAAACGAGCCCGGCAGGCAGTAAACAACCGCTTGCACAATGCTAGCCTACGCTCCAATCTGCGCACAAAAATTAAAGCCGTAGTTAATTTCATCAATGCCGGTGATAAAAGCGCAGCCGAGGCCGCCTATAAATCTGCAGTGCCCGTTATCGATGGGGCGGTTAATAAGAAGCTTATCCATGCCAATAAAGCTGCACGACATAAAAGTCGTCTCAATGCGCGCATCAAAGTGATGTAATTCAGGGCAGTTCAATTGCCGCTACTTTAAAAAATTAGATTTTATAGTACAACTAGATTATCTCGGTGAATGAGTTCGGGCTCATCTACATAACCTAGAACTATTTCAATATCCCCACTTGCTTTACCCTGTAGTTGTCTCGCTTCATTCGCTGAATAATTAACCAGGCCGCGTGCAATTTCTTGGCCGACTCTATTCATACAGCTTACAACTTCACCTCGATCAAAATTACCTTTTACTCCTTTTACTCCTATTGGTAATAAGCTTTTACCTGCTTTACAAATTACGTCACAGGCTCCGTCATCTAATAATAACTCTCCTTGTGTATAAAGTTGATTCGCAATCCATTGTTTACGTGCTGCAAGAGGTTCTGCATTAGGAAATAAAAGTGAACCATGCGATTCATTATCAGCGATACGAAGCAAGACATTAGCAACCATTCCTGATGCAATAATCGTGGCAGCACCAGCGCGCGCCGCGATGCGCGCGGCTGACACCTTTGTAAGCATTCCGCCGCGGCCCATTTCCCCTGAACTTGGGCCTGCAACTTTATCCAGAAGTGGGTCGTTAGCAGAAATTTCATTGATAATTTTATTTTCAGCATTTTGACTAGGCGGTGTTTGATACACACCTTCCTGATCCGTTAATATAATTAAAGTATTGGCTTCTATAAGATTGCTTACCAATGCGGCAAGGGTGTCATTATCGCCAAACTTAATTTCATCTGTAGACACCGTGTCATTTTCATTAACAACAGGAATTACTTTTAACTCTAGTAATTTACGCAATGTAGTGCGCGCGTTTAAATAGCGTTTACGATCTTGTAAATCTTCATGGGTTAGCAAAACTTGTGCACTATGCAAATTATGCTGCTGCAAACATGATTCATAAGCCTGGATTAATCCCATTTGCCCGACAGCGGCGGCAGCTTGTAATTCATAAACAGCGTGAGGACGTTTTTGCCAACCTAAACGATTCATGCCTTCAGCAATCGCACCGGAAGATACCAGGATAACTTCCTTCCCTGAGGTAACTAAGATTGCTAACTGAGAAGCTAAATTTGTAATAGTATCCATATTTAAGCCGCGGCCGTTTTGAGTAACTAAAGAACTCCCTACTTTAATTACCCAACGTTTGCCAGCGCTAACTTGTAGTCGTTTCTTGTGCATACAAATAGGTGTAAATTCTTTTACATAAGTCTTGAGTGCCTGCTTTAGTTATCGAAGAAACAGCAAATACTGGTCCATCCCATTTTAATTCTTCCACGCAACTGTTAATTACTTGACTACAATCATCATCATTTAATAAGTCGGACTTATTAAATACCAGCCAACGGTCTTTATTCGCTAGTTCGTCACTATACTTATTTAGTTCGTTTAATACTGAAAAATAATCCTGACAGGGATCATGCTCAATATTAAAAGGTGTTAATTCGACCATATGTAGCAATAAGCGTGTGCGCGATAGATGTCTTAAAAACTGAGTACCAAGACCAGCACCTTCTGCTGCACCTTTAATTAAACCCGGAATATCTGCGATCACAAAGCTTTGATGTGGAGCGACATAAACAACCCCTAAACTTGGATGAAGTGTTGTAAAAGGATAGTCTGCAACCTTGGGTGTAGCAGAAGATAAAGCACGAATTAGAGAAGATTTACCAACATTTGGTAGCCCTAATAAGCCAACATCCGCTAATAATTTAAGCTCCATATACAGATCTCGCGCATCACCTTGTTGGCCAAGTGTTGTTTTGCGAGGTGCACGGTTTGTAGAACTTTTAAATCTGGCATTACCTAAACCATGAACGCCACCTTTTGCAACGAGTAAACGTTCATCATGTTTAGTTAGATCGCCAATAATTTCTTTTGTCTGTGCGTCTTTTACTGAAGTGCCTATCGGAACTTTTATGAGTCTATCTTCGCCTTTTTTCCCGGTGCGATCTTTGCCCATACCATCTTGACCACGTTGCGCTTTAAAAGAGCGCGTATGACGAAAATCAGCAAGGGTATTTAAGTTTTCATCCGCAACTAAATACACACTGCCGCCGTCACCACCATCACCACCATCAGGCCCGCCGAATGGTATATAGCGTTCACGTCTAAAGCTAAGGCAACCATTGCCGCCATTTCCTGCCTGCACGTGAATTGTTGTTTCGTCGACAAACTTCATGATGTATGTTTTAAATCTTGTAAACAAAAAAAAGCCCCGACTAAGCGGGGCTTTTAGACAGAGTCAAATACGTCTATTGCACCGCATCAATGCGTACGAATTTTCTACTCTTGGGACCTTTAGTTTCAAATACTACACGACCATCAGATTTTGCAAACAAGGTATGGTCTTTGCCACAACCCACATTTTCACCAGGATGAAATTGTGTGCCACGTTGGCGAACGATAATATTCCCTGCGCGCACTTGTTCGCCACCAAAGCGCTTTACACCAAGGCGTTTAGACTCGGAATCACGGCCATTACGTGTACTACCACCTGCTTTTTTATGTGCCATAGCTGAACCTTATTTAGAAATATTAGTTATCTTGACTTGCGTATAGTGTTGCCTGTGTCCCATGTGTTTCATGTGATGCTTGCGGCGTTTAAATTTTAGGACATCAATTTTCTTGGCACGAGCATGCTCTTGTACTTCTCCCGTCACCTTGCCACCTTTAATGTAAGGAGTACCAATAGATACGTCTTCGCCATCTGCGAGTAATAAAACTTGATCAAACTCGATTTTATCGCCAGGATTCCCCGCAAGCTTCTCGACTTTAATTTGGTCCCCTTGATGGACACGGTATTGTTTGCCGCCAGTAGCGATAATTGCGTACACCTGATAACTCCAAAATGTGGGCTGAAAAAGAGGCGCAATTCTAGCGAGCAGGCTCAAATGGGTCAATCAAATTAACCCTGAAAAGGAACGACCCCATTAAAATCAGGGCTTAACGTGAGGTATAAGAAGGTAATATTGGTTAGCATGAATTTCAAGGACGTACAAAATTTGGCGGCAAAAGACATGCAGGGTGTAAATGCCGTTATCCGTGAATACTTGCATTCCGATGTCGCCCTGATTAGTCAAATGGCCAATTATATAATTGACAGTGGAGGCAAGCGGTTACGCCCCCTACTGGCCTTATTGTGCTCCAAGGCTTGTGGATATATGGGCGACAAGCATTCACTGGTTGCTGCCATTATCGAATTTATACACACCGCGACATTACTGCATGATGATGTAGTGGATGATTCCAATTTGCGGCGTGGACATGAGACGGCAAATTCGATTTGGGGCAACGAGTCCAGCGTACTTGTCGGGGACTTTGTGTTTTCGCGTTCTTTTGAAATGATGGTAGATGTGGGCGAGATGCGTGTAATGGAAATTTTGGCACATGCCTCAAATACCATTGCCGAAGGTGAAGTTATGCAATTATTAAATTGTAACGATCCCGATACTACGGAAGATCGTTACATGACCGTGATTAAATCCAAAACTGCGAAACTATTTGAAGCCGCATGTCAGCTTGGCGCTGTGCTTGCTAAACAATCACAAGAAATCGAAAGCGCATGCGTTGGCTATGGAATACATATTGGCACTGCATTTCAACTTAAGGATGATGTTTTAGATTACCTGTCTTCTCCAGAGGATATGGGTAAAAACTTAGGCGATGATTTGGCAGAAGGCAAACCCACTTTGCCATTAATCTACGCATTGAAGAACAGCAATGGTGCAACGGCGGAATTAATACGTGATGCTATTATCAATGGTGGTAAACGACACATGGATGAGATAATGGCTGCAATTGAATCAACTGGGGCTATAGCATACACTGAAAATGCAGCCAGCAAACAAGCACAAATTGCGAAGCAACATATCGAAAAATTGCCAAATAATCAGTATCGTGACGCACTGATAGAATTAACTGAGTTTGCAATTTCCCGGATCTCATAAATAAGTAACTCATTAATCGGAGTGTAGCTCAGCTTGGTAGAGCACTGTCTTCGGGAGGCAGGGGTCGGAGGTTCAAATCCTCTCACTCCGACCAATTTATAAGGGTTTGTAGCCGGTTAAAATTTGACTGACACGCAGTTTGGCATGCAAGTTCTAAATATCATCTAATATGGTTGAATGTCTGCTTTCGGCCAAAAGAGGTCAGTCCCAAAACAGATAAATTTAATATTAATTGATATTTGTAAGTGCCCTATTTTTTCTAGCACGTCTAGAGAGCATATTAAGTCCTTCAATTAACGCGGAGAACGCCATTGCAGCGTAGATGTAACCCTTCGGCACATGTGCGCCAAAGCCATCGGCTATCAATGTTGTACCAATCAATAACAAAAACCCAAGCGCTAACATAACAATTGTAGGGTTTGCATGAATAAATTTTGCAAGAGGATCAGCCGCTAGAAGCATGACTGAAACTGCTATCACTACAGCAATTACCATAAGAGGTATATGTTCCGTCATACCAACTGCAGTAATGATACTGTCTATTGAGAACACAACATCTAATAGTAAAATTTGACTTACAACGGCTAAGACACTGGTTGTGGTAACCGCAGGATTCAAAATGTCTGGGCCAGGATCTGGGTCCACATTATGATGTATCTCTGTCGTTGCTTTCCAAACCAAAAAGAGTCCTCCGGCGATGAATATAATGTCTCGCCAAGAAAAATCCTGGCCAAAAATTTCAAATAGCGGGGTATTAAGCTTAATAATGATAGCGATCGTACCTAAGAGTGCGAGTCTTAAAATTAGTGCAGCCGAAATACCTATGCGTCGAGCCTTTGAGCGTTGATGTTCTGGCAGCTTATTCGATAATACTGAAATAAAAATTAGATTATCGATTCCAAGCACAACTTCCATTGTTGTTAGTGTTGCAAGTGCTATCCAAGCAGCTGGATCGGTTGCTAATGAAATTATGTAATCCATAAGTTCTAACCCCTAATTTAAAAGGAATACCTTAGTAAAAAATGTGCTGGTTGAATGTCCGCTTACGGCCAACGGCGGACACTCAGGCAATTTGAAGAATAGCAACAACTCTTCACTAATATTAGTGAAACTGACGTAAATCAAATACCGTTTTACCTACTCTGATATTTTACTTCATATTAGAAAATTTAGTGATAAAGGTTGAATTATGAAACAGACTGATACTGATAAGCACTCAGAAAAAAATAGAGAGTTGGAAAAGTATTTGAAGTCAGCACTTGAACATGTGGTTGCTGCCGGCCATGGTATTAAAGAATTTAGCGAATTTACTCTTGATCGATTTGGCGAAGCTGCACGACCATACTTACGTGCTTTTATACACGATGTGCGAACGGGCGTCATTGAGGTCAAAGGCATCACCGAGGCCACACGTACTAAGATTCTCGGTCGTCATGTGAGCACAGAAGAGCGTGAACAATGGATCCGTGAAACGGCCTATCAACTTGCAGAAAAACGCAATTTTATAAATGGTGATGCAGAATCGGACTGGTATGCAGCAGAAGAACAGGTTGCACATCGGCTGGATAAGGATATGGGTTTGGTGAAAAAAGGCTATAGGACATTGACCCATCTGACTAATGAGCTTGTAGCGGAATTTAAAACCTTAGAGCATGATGTTCATAAATGGTTACAAGACAAACACAAACGGGCGGCATAATGGAGCACTAACAAATTGTGTTTGTTGGTGCTGGGCAAAGTTGAATTGATCAAATTTGGAATATAACAGTGACTAAAATTTCTGAGCAAAATTACAATAACAATGTTAAGCCTTACAAAGTCAATCGTCGAGTAATTGAGGATCGACGCTCATTTGGATCATTAACTCTATTTCCTTTCATTAATAGTACCAACAAAGTAATAGAAAAAGATCGGCGCTTTATGCCGGATCGGCGCATTGCGAAGATTGTGGTCAAAGGGCATTTTCTACACATCAATAGGAAATCATTAAAGATAAATGAAGTGATTTAACACTTCTTAATCTCTATTATCTGTTTCTGCAATCTCCACTTGCCGAATCACAGCCAACATCGCTTTTATTCCCATCTTAAAAATCTTTTTGCATGAAGCAAATCACCACAGTCTGGTAATAAAAACGTGACAATAAGTAGATGTCGGATAATCTTTGTGTATCTCGGTGTGATTGTTTTCACGGATTTTAATTATTCCTATCTACTCATCAATAAATCATAACCATCAAAGCGTATCCGAGTTTAGATTATTTCTTGGTTAGTAAAAAATAGGCAATCGGCTGGAAGCTATGTATGTTTAAAAAAAGTAAACCTAAAAAAAGTTAAGACTGAGCCCTACAAATCGGATCGTCGTGACAAAGAAGATCGGCGCTCGTTCACACCCGCTCGTGTATTCCCACTCATAGACCAGCTCGGCAGGTTGATTAATAAAGATCGGCGCTCGATGCCGGATCGGCGCATTGCTAATATTCAGGTCAAAGTGCACTATCTAAATATCAGAGATAAAGTATTAAAGAAATTTAAAGGGATTTAATAGTTCTTTATCTCTTTACCTGCTTCTGCAATCTCCACTTGCCGTATCAGTGCTAGCATCGCTTCCATTATCTTTTTAAAAAACCTTCTTGGTTTCTTCGGTCATCTTCTCTAGTTCTAAAAAATGTTGAAATACTTCTTTGGAGAAGTCTCCAGATTCAAGTCAACTCAATGATAATTAACATTAAGTAAAGGCTATCAAAAGTATGTTAAGTGATTATTTAAGTTTAGTTTGGGTTTGACTAGTGGATAAATCATTAAGGATCAAGGGTGTAAGCAAACGTTCATGCTTACTCCTTGCAGGTGTGACTTGCTAATTTTTGAATATGGTTTTTAAATATTATTCAAGATGCTTTAAGACAGCATCCATACTCTCTCGGGCATCACCAAATAACATTTCCGTGTTTTCTTTGTAGAAAAGAGGATTGTCTACACCAGCGTAACCTGAAGCCATACTGCGTTTCAGTACCACGCATGTTTTGGCTTTCCAAACTTCAAGCACCGGCATACCCGCAATAGGACTGTTGGGGTCAGTCTGTGCACTGGGGTTGACAATATCATTTGCTCCAATCACCAACGATACATCGGTGTCTGGAAAGTCTTCGTTTAATTCGTCCATTTCTAGCACAATGTCGTACGGGACTTTTGCTTCTGCAAGTAATACATTCATATGACCTGGCAAACGTCCGGCAACAGGATGAATTCCAAAGCGAACTTTGGTGCCTTTATTGCGAAGCTTTGTAGTGATTTCACTTACAATATTTTGCGCTTGGGCCACAGCCATGCCATAACCAGGCACGATGATGACTTCACTGGCATCTTTTAGCATGCCGGCAACTTCTTCTGCGCTGGTGGCCGTAACTTCGCCTGCTTCTTCACCTGCGGCAGCGGTACCACCTGAAGTTCCAAAGCCACCCAGTATTACGTTTATAAACTTTCGGTTCATGGCGCGACACATGATGTAACTCAAAATGGCACCACTGGAGCCTACAAGTGAACCTACGATAATTAACGCTGTATTACCTAACATAAAGCCAGTAGCCGCAGCAGCCCAACCGGAGTAGCTATTGAGCATGGAGACGACAACGGGCATATCTGCGCCACCAATTGCCATGATTAAGTGTATGCCAATAATAAATGCGATAATCGTCATGATTAACAATGGAACAAGACCTGCATTATGTGATTCTGCATTGAGAAACATATAACCAAAATACACACATGCGAATATCGCAATTAAGTTTAACCAATGCCTTGCAGGTAGCATCAAAGGCTTGCTACTAATCATTGCACTCAATTTTCCAAACGCGATAACTGAGCCAGTAAAGGTGATCGCACCAATAAAGACACCGATATAAATTTCAACTCCATGAATAATTTTTTCTGTACCCTCAAAGTGTGAGGTTGGATCTAGATAACTTGAAATGCCAACCAATACCGCAGCCAATCCAACAAAACTATGAAGAATGGCGACGAGTTCTGGCATTTGTGTCATTTCTACACGCGAAGCAATAAAGGCGCCTATTAGTCCGCCGATAATCATCGCTGGAAAGAGTTTTTCAAATCCGCCAACTTGATCACTGAGTATGGTTGCCCCAACGGCGATTGCCATACCTATCATTCCAAATAAATTTCCGCGTCGCGAAGACTCTTGATGACTTAAGCCGTTTAAACTTAGAATAAAGAGAGCGCCGGCTGCGAGATAAGATGCAGTTAATAATCCTGGATTCATTTTTGATCTCCCTTATTCTTCTTTGCGGAACATTTGCAGCATACGTTGCGTGACAAAAAAGCCTCCACCAATATTTATTGAGGCAATTAGTACGGATATGGTCGCTAATATCATAATAAGTGTGCTGCTACTTCCGATTTGTAATAATGCACCTATGATAATCACACTACTAATGGCATTGGTTACACTCATTAATGGTGTGTGTAAAGCGGGTGTTACATTCCACACCACCCAGTAACCGATAAAGCAGGACAATACAAACACGGTAAAATGTTGCATGAATTCTGCCGGCGCAGAATTTCCAATCCACCATAATCCGAGCGCAGCCACTGCTAAGGTAATCGCAAATTTGATGCCACTTTTTTTTCTTTTCGATTCTGCTACAGGCGCTTCGGCTGGTGCAACTTTTGCGGGTGCAGCAGATACTGAAATGGGTGGTGGTGGCCAGGTGATTTCACCTTCTTTAACTACGGTAGTTCCGCGTACTACATCGTCTTCCATATTCACGACCATGTTGCCATCTTTTTCGGGTGTCATGTCCGTTAATAAATGACATAGGTTTGAACCATAGAGTTGACTCGATTGAGTCGGTAGACGGCTGGGTAAGTCCATATAGCCAATTAACGTTACTCCATGCTTTACCGCTACCTCACCAGGTTCAGTTAATTCACAGTTACCGCCTTGTTCAGCAGCAAGGTCAACAATGACGCTGCCTTCTTTCATTAGCTCAACCATATCGGCAAGGATAAGTTTCGGCGCGGGCTTACCTGGTATTAAAGCTGTGGTGATAATGATATCCACTTCTTTGGCTTGCTCTCTAAACAACGCCATTTCAGCTTCGATAAATTCCTTGCTCATTACTTTGGCATAACCACCTGCTGTACTACCGCCCTCTTCATCTTCAAAATCCAGTTCTAAGAATTGTGCACCCATACTTTCGATTTGCTGTTTGACTTCTGGGCGTGTATCAAACGCACGCACAATTGCACCCATACTATTTGCGGTACCAATTGCAGCAAGGCCTGCAACCCCGGCACCAATCACCATTATCTTAGCGGGAGGTACTTTACCTGCCGCAGTAATTTGACCTGTGAAGAAACGTCCGAAATGGTTCGCGGCTTCAATTACTGCACGGTAACCTGCAATATTGGCCATTGAAGATAGAGCATCTAATTTTTGTGCACGTGAAATTCGTGGCACCGAATCCATAGCCAACACGGTTGCCTTACGCGCTTTGAGTTTATCTAGCAAATCTTCATTTTGTGCTGGCCAAATAAAACTGATAAGTGTGCCGCCTTCGCGTAATAAATCGGCTTCATGCATTCCCAATGTCGAATGCTGCTCTGGTTGCCGAACTTTAAGGACGATGTCTGAATCTGCCCATAATTGTTTTGTATCTGCAACTACTGTAACGCCTGCCTCACGGTAGGCATCGTCAGGAAAGTTAGCCTTAGCACCCGCACCAGCCTCTATTGCACATTCGTATCCAAGTTTTTGTAAACGTACAGCCGTGTCAGGTGTCATGGCAACGCGACGTTCGTTTTCATGAATTTCTTTTGGGACACCAATCTTCATATCTAATATTCCTTGAATGGTTCAAAATTGATAAGCCCTTTACCCCAATTAATTATTTGTCACCCAAGCAATTTCTTATGAATTTCCATTACTGAGGTTGTATAAGGAGATGTTGGCTAAGGGAGTTTATTATTATTCTGTTTTAATGAAGTCAGTATAGTATATAACAATCACCGCCTCTGCTATAAGATGGTATTTCTCTAGAACAATTTTTAGTTATTTCTCTTGGTTATAGGCCGATATTTCAGTCTTGATCCATAGATTTTTTGCTCTTAGCTTTTATCTTCTCAAGCTCAGCAACACGCTGTTCCCAATGTGCTAGGGCTTTCGCATAGTAGTCGTAAATACAGGGGTCACAACCGCGTTCACAACATTCATATGGCTCAGGCTCTTTTGGACGAGAGGGTATCTGTAGAGAGATTGATTCTTTGTTGTTTGTTGGTTGGCTCATAATAGATTTACAAGTACACCGAATTTGTGTGGGCAAATAAAAACTAGTACAGGCTGATATGGGTTTCCATAGACCTTACGTACTGAACAATTAATAACCATTTTTTGAAATATTGCAAATAAAAATAGCGAGTCATAATTTGCAAAGTATTAAAAGAAGGAGATACATCGAAAAATAAGTATTCCAATATTGGCCAATCCTCAATCCAGTAAATACTACTTCATGCGATTTCCCTAATAATTAAATGGTAAAGCAGGGGTGGTTGAGTAGTAGCCTTGCAAGCGACTTTATGTTGTTGAATTGACATAACTGAAGAAGCATGATTATAGGTCTTTACGAATTTGGCCTCGCTAACTATTTGTATTAGTATGGATTTTTAGACTGCACATAAGATAATCAGTCTCTGCTTCTAGGCCGTTCGTTGCAGTCACCGCGCATGGGATGATGATGGTGAAGAATTGTATACCGACACACGGCATGAATTTACTGTTAACGTACCGAAAAAAATTAATATTTTTGCGGCCAGGGGTGCACATTTTTGGCAAAATTAAACACTCATATAATAAGGTGAATTTACTGGGCAGTCAGTAGTAACAAAACTCGGATTTACATTTACTATCACTCAATACCCATGTATCAAGAATTCTTTGGAATTTCGGATAAACCATTTCAGATCACACCAGATCCGCGATTTCTGTATTTAACACAACGTCACCGTGATGGTCTTGCGCACCTTCTATACGGTGCGGATGAAGCCGGTGGTTTCATCTTATTAACCGGCGAAGTTGGAACCGGTAAAACTATGCTGTGCCGAAGTGTACTGGAGCAACTGCCGGAGCATGTGAATGTCGCATTAATTTTAAATCCGCGACAGAGTTCACGAGAATTACTCGCATCGATTTGTGATGAGTTAAATATTCCATATCGTAAGTCGACGACTAGTCTTAAATATTTAGTCGACCGATTAAATCTATACTTATTAAAGAAACATGCACAAGGCACGCGTACGGTTTTAGTCATTGATGAGGCACAAAATTTACGTGCAGAAGTTCTTGAACAAATTCGGTTACTAACGAATCTTGAAGTGTCCACACAAAAATTATTACAAATTATTTTAATTGGACAACCAGAACTACAAGCAATATTAGCACGCCCTGAGCTACGCCAACTTACGCAACGAATTACTGCTCGTTTTCATTTAACACCATTGTCGCAAGAAGAATCTGCAGCCTATATTCGGCATCGCTTGCAGATAGTAGGTTTTAAAGGAGAACTGTTTACAAAAGGTGCGATGCAGGTGGTGCATCGTCTTTCTGGTGGTGTGCCACGTTTAATCAATAATGTATGTGAGCGTGCGATGATGGGTGCATATGGTGTAAACGTTCACCGAATTGATAAAAATATGGTGCGTAAAGCCGCCAGTGAAGTGTTGCAACCTGTAGAACGTCTGCAACCTACACAATGGGTAGCGGGTGGTGCAATTGCAGCGGGCGCTGCGGCACTATTACTTGCAGGTTGGGGATTTTTACCCAGGACATCACCAGATAGTTATGCAAATGCTAGCCAACAAACAATCATATCAGAACCCTTAGCTACACAGACTTTCATCGAAACACAAAAAACTGTAACTACACCAAATGCAACCATGTCATCACAAGCGGTCACTATCGATGATGAGTTGAGTAAAACACAAACAGTTGCATCTAAACCGAGTCCTATTGACCAACAAGGCACACAGCAACAAAGTAAACAAGCACTTCTTAGTATCATTGAAAGCGTAAATATACGTGCTGATAACGATACTGCCTTTACTACCTTGTTTAGTTATTGGGATTTATCATACTCGGAATTACAAGGAAAGACCGCATGTGAACGTGCCATTGCTGCTAATTTGCGTTGCATCTTTGGCAAAGCGGAATGGGATGAAATTCGCAGCTTTAACCGACCTGCAGTTTTAGAGCTAATTAATAAAGTAGGCAAAAGAAAACAAGTTGTTGTACTTGCGCTACAAGGCAACCAAGTTAGTTTAAATATTGGTGGAGAGGTAATAACCACTGCGACCGATGCGATAGATCCGTTTTGGTATGGCAATTACTTATTATTATGGAGACCACCACCTGCAGGTTCTGAGGTATTGAAAGAAGGTTTGATCGGTGCCGATATAGGCTGGCTACGTCAACAATTAGATCGAATTGAAGGCAAACCAATTACAATAGGTGAAAAGAAAAACTTACAGTTTGACCCTACACTTAAGTGGCGAGTGATGGAATTTCAACGAATGCGTGGTCTTAATGTGGATGGTGTAGTGGGCCGCGAGACGATGATTGAGTTGAATACCGCAGTGAATGATCGATCAACCCCTGTACTGTTGCGCCAGACGAGCTAAGCTTAAAAGATACTAAACATGTCAATGATTCTTGATGCGTTGACGCGCGCCGAACATGAACGTCAACTTGAGAAACAACCGGATCTTAAATTTGTAAGTCCGGTCAAACAGCGTCAAAAAAAACCCAATAATGCTTGGTTGTGGATCACTATGGCATTAATTGCTAATGCATTGGTGCTGATAATTTTTTTACGAGCTGGTACTAACCCTAATGAGCCCACAGAGATTGCAACAAACAACTCTGCAAATTCAGATGTGGACTCTGTAATTCAAACACCTTTACGAACACAAATAGATGAAGAGGCTATTGTCTCTAAAGCCGCGCCTACGAGTACCATGAATAGTGATGCGACGGCAATAGTTGTGCCCTCAGAGGCCCGCCCTTTAGCAATGGAGCTTGAAAGTAAAATAACACCGGAGATTGATCGGCCACTAATCTACGAGGCCAAACAGGCCAAAACGACACAACAATCAAGTAGTGATTACAATTCAACTCCTGCAGAAGTGACAACCGCTTCTTCTCCAAACATAGGTGAAGTAGCTTTTTCCCAAACAGAATTAAGTCTAGATGAATCTGCACAACCTATTGCTAATGCGCCAAAGCTACTTATTGATGAAGGTGAGACTAAGCCATCAACTCTTAATGTACCAAATTTGAAAGACTTACCGGACAGCCCTCGCAATAATCTTAGTCAATATGAAGTGAATGTACATGTCTTTGATGATGATCCGAAGCGACGTTTTGTTTTAATTAATATGGGTAAATACAAAGAGGGTGAACGAATTGCCAATAATGGCCCACTTGTTGAAGAAATTACCCGTAATGGTGTTATTGTCGATTATGGAAATGGTCGTGCATTAATACCATCAAATTAAGCTCAGAAAAAGTAATTAGAAAAATGTTTAAGGTAACAGCAGCTCATCTGTTACGCTAGCCTGCGTATATGCAACCTTCTTCCCTCACTCAATTTCCTGATGATTTAACAGCAGGTTTGTCCTCCGTTATTGCGGCAGTTGATTTAGGTTCTAACAGTTTTCATATGGTGGTTGCACAGGATCAACATGGACAGTTAAAAGTTATCGATCGCATTCGTGAAATGGTGCGTTTAGGCGCAGGACTTGATCAATCTGGCAATCTATCACAAGAGTCTCAAGAACGAGCTATAGAATGTCTACAACGTTTTGGCCAACGTCTTCAGGAAATGCACGCAAATTCTGTGCGAGTAGTAGGCACAAATACACTGCGACGAGCAAAAAATAGCACTGAATTTATCCAACGTGCAGAAGAAGCACTTGGTCATCCCATCCAAGTAATTTCGGGTGTCGAAGAAGCGCGTTTGATTTATCAAGGCACGATTCACTCTGTCACAGGCCCAGATGCAAAATGGATTGTGGTTGACATAGGTGGCGGTAGCACTGAAGTTATTATTGGAGAAAGAGGTAAACCGTTATTAATGGAAAGTGTGCAAATGGGGTGTGTAGTATTAAGCATGAAGTATTTTCCAGACGGTGGTTTAGAGAAAAAGAAATTCAAAAAAGCATTAGTAGAAGCAAAATTACAACTGCAACCTATTATTTCTACAGTAAAAAAAATTGGCTGGTCTTATGCGGTAGGAACTGCTGGGACGATTCGCACGATCGCTGAGTTAATGCGCGAGCTTGAATTAAGCGATCGGGGTATCACATTTAATGGAATCAATGAGCTAATTAATAAATTACAAGAGGCCGGAGACATCAATAATGTAAATTTCAACGAACTTGCTAAAGAGCGAAAACCGGTATTTGCTGGTGGGTTAGTGGTACTTAAAGCAATTTTTGAAGAACTTAATATAAAAACTATGATAGCTGCGGAGGGAGGCCTACGCGAAGGCTTGTTGTTTGATTTAGCAGGTCGTATTCATCACCAAGATACACGTGATAGAACGGTTTATTCCTTGATGCGCCGTTACCATGTTGATTTTAAACATGCAGCAAGAATTAAAACGACTGCACTTCATTTATTAGATAAGATTTCTAATGTTTGGCAAATCGATAATGACCTTGCGTACCAGTTTTTAATCTGGGCAGCTGATCTACATGAAATAGGTTTAGATATATCTCATTCTCGCTATCATAAACATGGCGCCTACTTATTAAATAACAGTGACCTACTTGGATTCTCATGGAATGAACAACGTTTGCTTGCTTGTTTAGTAGGTAATCATCGGCGCAAAATTAATGCCGAGTTAATAGATCAACTTCCTAGTCGTTGGAAAGAACAAGCCATGTATATGATTGTGATTTTACGACTCGCTATCTTGATTAATCGAGACCATGTGCCAAAAAAAATTCCACCAATCAATACTTATGAAATTGAGGGAAATTTAGAAATACATTTTGCACAGGAATGGTTAACAAAACACCCATTAACAGAGGCTGAGCTTGAGCAAGAAGAAAATTACTTAAAGAACTTGAGTGTAAACATTAAGGTTCGAGGTATTACTTAATTAATATTTAACTCTTGCAAGCTTTCTGAGCAATTCTTGTTGCGCGCAATATGGGTTTGGTCCATATGTTAAAGGTGGTGTGTAAGTACCATCAGGTTGTAAGATCCAAGCCTGTCGATTATCTTTTAAGTAAGTTTCAAGCTCATTAATTATACGTTTACGTATTATCATGTCTTGTATTGGCCAGCAAACTTCTACTCGGCGAAAGAAGTTTCGATCCATCCAATCTGCACTTGAACAAAATACCTTGGGATCCCCATTATTATGGAAACAATGCACTCTTGTGTGCTCAAGAAAACGGCCGACGATAGAGCGTACCTCGATATTTTCTGAGACCCCTGGTATACCGGGCCGTAGGCAGCAAGTACCACGAACAATCAATTGAATTTTTACTCCCGCGCTTGAGGCACGATACAAGGCTTGAATAATTTGTGGTTCAACTAGGGAGTTGACTTTTACCACAATGCGAGCAGTGTGACCTTGTCTGGCAAGCTCAATTTCGTTATCTATAAACTTTAACAGTGTATTGTAAAGAGTGAAAGGCGCTTGCAACACAATGTTTAAAATTGGTGCTTTTTTGAAACTCGTAAGTTGCTGAAAAATTTCATGGGCATCCGCTGTGAGTTTAGCGTCACAGGTAAACATTCCATAATCAGTATACAAGCGTGTAGTTTTTTCGTGATAGTTGCCTGTACCAAAATGGGCATAGCGTTTAAGATAATTTTTCTCACGGCGTATCACCAAAAGCATCTTGCCATGCGTCTTTTTACCAACAATGCCGTAAACGACGTGCGCGCCAGCTTTTTGTAATCGGTTTGCCAGGGAGATATTTTCGGCTTCATCAAAGCGTGCCATCAATTCGATTACTACCGTTACTTCTTTGCCACTTTTAGCGGCCTCGACAAGATTATCTACAATCGGTGAATCTGGCCCGGTGCGATATAGGGTTTGTTTAATAGCTAATACTTTTGGATCAGCTGCAGCTTGGCGCACAAAATCAATAACAGGAGCAAAAGACTGGAAAGGATGATGTAATAAAATGTCTCCCTGTTTAATTAAATCGAAGATATTCGTGTTATGACTAAATCTTTGCGGTAAGCCCGCAGTAAATGGTGGATACTTCAAGTCAGGCCGATCCACCAGGTCATATGTTTGGCTGAGACGATTTAGGTTTACAGGACCGTTTACTCGGTATAAATCAACTGCATCTAATGAAAATTGCTGCAATAAATAAGTAACGAGTTCTTCTGGGCAATTTTTTGCAACCTCCAGCCGTACGGCATCACCATATTTACGTGAGGCCAGCTCACCTTCTAATGCACGCATCAGGTCGTCAATTTCTTCATCGTCTAAAAACAAGTCACTATTACGTGTTAGTCTGAATTGGTAACAGCCCTTTACAGTGAGGCCTTCAAACAATTCATTAACAAATGCGTGTAATACTGAAGAGAGAAAGACGTAACTTTCTCCATTTTCATTGTCAGTTTCATCAGGCAGTCGAATTAAACGCGGTAAGGAGCGTGGTGCTTGTACAACTGCAAATTCACCCTCACGTCCAAACGCATCTGAACCTTCAAGCTGTACAATAAAATTGAGCGATTTGTTGATTACGCGAGGAAATGGGTGTGCCGGGTCTAGGCCAAGAGGGCTTAATACTGGTTCAACTTCATTTAAAAAATATTGTCGTAACCACGAGCTCTGTTCTAATGCCCATTGTTCGCGCGCAACAAAGTGAATATTTTGTGCTTCCAGCTCAGGTTGAAGTTCCTCATTAAATACACGGTATTGTTCAGTAACGAGCTCAGTGGCCTCAGTGTGAATTTGTTTCATCAAATCTCGTGGCCTAATCTCATCAGCAGTGACGTGCCCAATATCCAGTTCGATATGTTGTTTGACACCGCCTACGCGAATTTCAAAAAATTCATCTAGATTGGTACAAGAAATACATAGAAACTTAAGGCGTTCAAGTAGTGGGGTAGATTTATCTCGGGATTGCTCGAGCACACGAGAATTAAACTTCAGCAAGCTAAGCTCGCGATTTATATAGTATTCAGCTAAGCCAAAGTTTTGTTCATCCATGTCTTATAATTGGGCCGTCATGAGTAAAATTATTATATTCAAGATAAAAAGTTATGAGAATTGCATTTTGCTAGATGGTAGTTATTTTTTGGTAAATTGATGAAATTACATCATATTCTAGCACTGGATTTATTTGACAGTAATGGGCGTGGGTTAGATAAAAACATATTTGAGAACTTTTTCCAATTATATTCCAAGGCTTGCTCAAGGCAGTGACTTACATCAAGTTCAAGTGCTCATAATGCTGTTTGTTGTAAATCCTGGTTAAGACAACCCGTAACATGGTTTTTGACTACATCGATAGGGCCAGTGACCGGATAGGCTGCTACAGGGGTACCACTGGCCATGGCCTCTAGCATTACAATGCCAAAAGTATCGGTTTTGCTCGGGAATACAAAAACATTTGCAGCACACGCCCATTAGATCGCTATAGTTTTTCATCTGGGCATACACTACACGCAGTGAGCTTTAGTATTCTTCTAGTATTTTATAACCCAGGACTTGTATGGATTGCTATACCGTTTGCGGTTTTAGTTGCGCTTTCAATATTTATACTTGGTTTGCACTACATCAGTGATGTCATTGTGGGAAGTTTAATTGGAGGAGTTCTTGCTGTTATAAGTTTGCAAATAGGGTTAATTTTTATACCTTAATAAAAATTAAGTGAACCTTTCATAAATTACTAGTCCCCAAACTACCGTAAGCGCAGCAAGGCTGACAAATACTGCTGCAGAACCAATATCCTTGGCACGTTTGGATAGTTCATGTTTCTCATCGCTAATGCGATCTATCGCAACCTCTACACTCGTATTAAGTAACTCGGTAATTAATACAACGAATATAGAAAGTACTAGTAAACCAATTTGAAGTGCATTCGTGCCAAACCAAAAGGCTGCCGGAAATAAAATAATGGCTAAGATAACTTCTTGTCGAAAAGCTTCTTCATTTTTCCAAGCCGCGGCTAACCCCGACATGGAATAAAAAAACGCATTGTAAATACGTTTGAATCCTTTATGCTGCGCGTTTGCCATTCGTGTGCAGTTTAAAGTTATCTTTTTATTTTTATAAAGAACATGAACGTACCATGCCCTATGTTAAAATTGATGTAAAGTCTGTGCCACTATAACGAATACAATAAACATGAAAACGATAATAATTATTTTCTTAACCTTGTTTGCTACAAATTCTATTTACGCTGATGAAAAACGAATTATTTATGATTTTGAGTATGGGATTTTCTCACGTGGCCTGGTAGGTTTTGAAGAAGGCGATCGTGCAGTATCAAGTGATGGTGAATTAGAAAAAACTACGACTATTCCCGCAAAGTTAGGAACAAAGTTTGGGGTTCGTTATTGGTTGTCTCGTGCAGGATTTATCGGCGAACCAACATTACATTTAATTTATCACGTGCCCACCATGATTAATCCTAGTACTGGAGAATACATTGATAAGATAGAAATTCTGCAAGAGGAATCTAAGTTAGACTATAGGCATGTCATGGCATTTGAATTTGCACAACAATATGAACTTGTACCTGGTGAATATCGGTTCTATGTATTTTATAAGAACCAAAAACTACTCGAGCAAGTGTTTCAAGTTGAGTTGCAATAGACCAGGAAAACCGAGTATTGATATTAGTATTATTGTTTTAGTTGACTGCAACTTGTTCACTTGTAATATTAATTTGCATGATAGTCATGCTTCCACTTTTTTATTTGCACTAATAATATAATGCTGATTTTCAAATTCGAAATAGGCTAATCCCTCTGGAGCAAATTCACCGCCTAACGCAACGTCAGGACCAATCGGCTCAATACTTACCACTTCATTCTTTTTGCTGATGTCTTTTATATCGCAAATAGCAACTGTTTCAAGTTTTACATCAGTGACATTGGCTACTGACATACAGTAAAGAATAATCAAAATAAATGTCTTCGCTGTAGTAAAGAACTGTAGTGAATTCATTTATCACCTCTACCTATAAAAAAAGGCCGTCTGCATAAAGTGAAGACGGCCTGTGGGGGGTCAGGGGGTGTTAAAAGTAGCTAAAATGCATATTGAGCACGGAACGATACAGCATTACCGTCTTCTTCATCAGTATTAGGATCAGTCGTTCCATCTAGCGCCTCACCATTTGGTGAGAAGAAGTTATCGGTGTCGCCATCAAGGTAGTTCAACATAAATTTAAGGTTTGTATTGGCATACCAGTTCACACCCAAAGTGAGCAGTTCGTATTCGTTTTCATCTAGTAATACATCAGCATCTACTTCGCCATCTTCGTATTTGGCTACTAGTTCCCAAGCGCCTAATGTTCCCTTAGGTTTCACTTTATCAAAGGCGCCGATCTCACCTTTGTAACCTCTAGATTCACCGGTTAAAAAGTAGCTTGCTTGGATATAATAGCCATCAACATCTACATCAGAAATTGGGTTACCGGCTTCATCCAGTCCTACCGCAGTTAATGGACTATCATCGCCTTCATCGTATTCCACCATGCGGTATTCGCCTTGCAAGGAGAACGGCCCCAAAACAGCTGCTGCCTCTAGGCCAATCTGATCAGCATCATCTACACCAAAAGTTGTGCCACCACTACCAACTGTAATTCGTTCGGTAGTGTGCACACCTAAACGCGTGCGAAAGCGTTGGCCGCCCTCATCATCGCCAAAATCACGAATGGCATAGGCGGCTGCAAGGTGTACAAAGCCATTTTCTGTTAAGCCAAAATGTCCACCGAGTCGGCCTGCGAGACTGTATGTATCACCGCCATCATCATCTTGATTATCTTCATCAATGACCGAAGCTTGATAGAAGAGGCTGTCCGTATGGCCGCGTAGACCTAACTGAAAAGAAGGCTTGCCAACTAGAAACCCTAATTCAGTCGTGGGGGAGCGTTCGATGCTAGAGATCCACTTAGAGCTGGTGAGTTCTTCTAATCCAAAGGGAGCCTTAAAACGGCCGAGAAGGATATCCGCAAAACCAAAGCCTTTGTAGGCTAAATATCCTGTATCAATTTCTGCATCACCTTCGTCAATATCGACGACAAATTTATAGCCCCAACTTTTGCCAGCTGAGCCCTTGAGTTCTAGACGTGTACGGCGAAATTCAGATTCCGAAGCAGTGTCGCCTATGTTGTCAACATCGCCAAGATCTGTAGGATCGAAATCGGTGTTATAGAGTCCGTCAAAGCTATCGTAGTCATACTGAATACGGCCACCAAACTGAAAAGAGTTGCCGTTATCGGATTTTACTTTTATACCACCTCCTGTGGTGCTTATTGCAATTTCTTCATCAGAAGTCACTGGACCTGCAAATACTGCCGAGGTGAAACAAAATGAAGCGATTGTGCTAGTTAAGCCAATCAAAAATAGTTTACGTTTCACGTAAGAAGCCTCCCTGTTTTACTGAGTTATAAATTTTCAAATTTGTGAATGTACTTACAGTAGTGCATTTTGATGAGCATGTATGAAACGAATATGAAGGATTTATTACATTTTTATTACAGATGGCGATTACAGTTTGCTGTAAACTTTGCGATCAAGTTAATATGCTATTGCTTTGTTACTCAAAATTGGGGTTAAGGTTGGGTGTTGTGTAATTTTTTCTGCCACTTGCCCGTTTGCGGTTGATCCCAAACCTTATGTAATCGTTCTGTAATATATATCGAAAATAATGCAGACACTTTCTTTGATAGGTTTACAATTATGCAAAATCATTTCGTTTCTGAAGAATTTCAAGCTCAACAGCCAAGCACTCAAACACTAGTCATGAATGGCAAAAGAATATTATTAATCGAAGATGAGCGTCCCATACGTGAGATGGTTACCTTTGCACTCGGCCAAGATGGCTATGTAATTGATGAAGCAGAAGATGGCACATCTGCAGAAGCACAGATTGCGGAACACTTACCAGACTTAATCTTATTGGATTGGATGTTGCCCGATGTAAGTGGTTTAGAACTGTTGCGAAGATGGAAGCGCAATGACTCTACGCAAGAAATACCTGTAATTATGTTGACCGCACGAGTGGAAGAGCGCGACAAGGTTGATGGTCTTGACTCGGGCGCGGATGACTACATTACCAAGCCTTTTTCAGTCAAAGAACTTTCCGCACGTATCCGTGCGGTCTTGCGTAGAGGCACAGGTTCTGTTGAAAATCAAATTAGTATTGGTTCAATAATGCTAGATTTAAACGCGCATCGTGCGTATGTGGATGGCGAGTCTATTAATATGGGCCCTACCGAGTTCCGTCTGCTTGAATTTTTTATGACTCATCCAGATCGTGTCTATACTCGGACCCAGTTGTTAGATTATGTATGGGGCCGTAACATGTACGTTGAAGAGCGCACGGTAGATGTGCATATCGTGCGACTGAGAAAACTACTTAAACCACTAGATTGTGACCAAATGATTCAAACCGTGCGCGGTTATGGGTATCGGTTTTCAGCAAAAAAATAATGTCATTTAGTGCATGGCTTTCCGAGCTCAATCGAATTCTACTCATATTTATCCCATGTACTGTATTGGGCATTGTAACGGGGTACCTGCTACTTTTTTTTATTCTTGGGCTTATCGTTTATGGCCTGTGGACCGCTAGACAACTTGTCACATTAAAAAGATGGCTAGATCGCGGTGCTATAATTGATGAGTCACCTGAATATCTAGGCATAGCAGATCAACATGTATCCAGCATTGTTGACTTACAAAAAAACAACCAAACCAAACAAAACGCCCTAGAAGATTTCGTTAATCAATTTAATCAGATGATTGCTGCATTGCCGGATGCAATAGTGGTGATGGCGGCTTCAGGAGAAATTCTATCTTCTAACCAAGCCGCACAAAATTTATTACAAATTGATCCCACAATTGATAGCCATACTCGTATTACACAATTAGTGCGTAATCCAATATTTACTGACTATTTCAATGCTGGAAATTTTGATAGTCCATTGGAAATACGCGGAGCGGCCGCCAACGAACCAGAACTTAACCTCCGAATTATTTCGTTTGGTGAAAACAGACTGGTTTTAATTGCACAAGATATGACATACACAGCGCGTGTCTATGAAATGCGGCGCAGCTTTATCTCAAACGCTTCACACGAATTACGCACCCCCTTAACCGTAATTCTTGGCTACTTAGAAACTTTATCGGATTACCAAGCGCTACCCGATGATTGTAAATCTGCAGTGCAAGCAGCTGATTTACAAGCTCAACGCATGAAGCAATTAGTTGAAGATTTATTAACTTTATCTCGCTTAGAGTCTGCAGCGTCTGTTGCGAAAGAAACTGATGTGATTCCCATTGCATCACTCATTACAGAAATCGTGAATGAAGCTAAGCACACGGTATGGTTTGCAAATCACGATATACACATTCAAATTGAAACCGATATTATGTTGAAAGGAGTTTTACGAGAAATTGACAGTTTGATTTCAAACCTTATTAACAACGCCATCAAACATACAGAGGCCGGCACGAACATCACAATTATTTGGAGATCTAGCGATGAAAACACGGCGCAGTTGGTAGTTGAAGATGATGGTCAAGGCATCCCACCAGAAGATATTGACAGGCTGACAGAGAGGTTTTATCGGGTGGACACGGGGCGTTCGCGCGAAAAAGGTGGTACGGGTTTAGGCTTATCCATTGTCAAACATATTGTTGAACGTCATGAGGGAAAATTGGATATTGCCAGCGAACTTGGGCAAGGCGCAGTATTTACCTGTAGTTTCCCTGCGAAGCGTTTGGTCAAAAGCGAAGAAAATGCAGAATAATCAATTACTTATATTGTCACAAAACTGTAATAATTTACCCATATGCTTGTAACACGAGAATTACATATTATTTTTTTAAAATATCTATACAAACTTTAATTGAGGAGTTGTAGTTAATGAGTAATTTAATTATGAAGTGCAACGCAGTGTTTGTCGCAGCGTTGTTAATGCTTGCCATGACGGTATCGGCAGAAATTAAAGTCGATGCGAACCTTGGTAAATATTCTGCAACCAGCGGTGTGTCTGGAAACTTATCCAGTGTTGGTTCTGATACCTTGGCAAATTTAATGACCCTTTGGGCTGAGGAATACAAGCGATTTTATCCTAATGTAAATATTCAAATTCAAGCAGCTGGTTCCTCTACTGCACCACCTGCGCTTACCGAGGGCACCTCCAATCTTGGTCCTATGAGCCGCAAGATGAAAGATAATGAGCTCGCGGCATTTGAGAAAAAGTTTGGTTATAAACCTACGGCAATTCCAGTAGCGATTGATGCCTTGGCAGTGTATGTGCACAAAGATAATCCAATCAAAGGTATGTCTATTGCACAAGTGGATGCAATTTTCTCTAGTACACGCAAGTGTGGTGGTAGTGCAGATATGGCTACCTGGGGTGATCTTGGTCTAACAGGTGATTGGGCCAAGCGGGACATTCAATTGTTTGGCCGCAACTCAGTATCCGGCACTTATGGCTACTTCAAGAAGAAGGCTTTGTGTAAGGGTGACTATAAGTCAACCGTCAACGAACAACCGGGTTCGGCATCAGTTGTGCAATCAGTGTCTAGCTCTTTGAATGGCATTGGTTACTCAGGCATTGGCTATAAAACGTCTGGCGTAAAAGCGGTACCGCTTTCTAAGACTGCAGAGCCAAAGAAAATTGACGCTACACCTGAAAATGCAATCTCTGGTGAATACCCCCTAGCACGCTTTTTATATGTCTATGTGAACAAGGCGCCTAATAAGCCTTTGTCACCGCTCGAAAGAGAATTCATCAAGATGGTGTTATCCACGCAAGGTCAACAGGTTGTGGTTAAAGATGGCTATATCCCATTACCTTCAAAAGTAGCGGATAAAGCCTTGGCCTCGCTTGAGATAAATAAAACCGCAATGAAATAAAGGTTAGCTCTGCAAGTAAACAATAAATAACACAAGGCAGGTTGGGTTGTAGGGCTACAACTTGCAAAATAATAAAGGCCCTGAATAATAGGGCCTTTTTTTCGACTATACTGAGTTGCTGCTGTATTCAACAAAAAAATTATTTTAAAAATAAAAATGTCGGAAGAAACAGCTACCTCTCAATTCACTCCACAGTCGCTAATATTCAACCAGGCGCTTTGGCGCAGGCGTTCAATAAAAGATTTAATAGCGCGTTATTTAGTGAGTGCGGGCGGGTTTGCCGTAATTGGCTCAATTGTTCTGATCTTTGTATTCTTATTTTCAGTAGTGTTCCCTTTGTTTAAAGGGGCGAAGTTACATGAAGTTACTAGCTACCCACTAAACAACACCGGTACTGATAATACACTGCTGTATTCTATAGAAGAGCAAGCGGAAATTGCAATGCGCTTAAATGATAAAGGCGTTGTAGATTTCTTTAATGTTGATACTGGAGATTTAATCGAAAAAATTGATCTTTTGGCTAATAGCAATGCAACGGTAAGCAGTTGGGCGCATGTTAATAAGGATAAAAATATTATTGGTCTAGGCTTGGATAACGGTAATATTTTAATTTTTACGCATAAATATAGGTTGGTTTACGAAAAAGAGCGACGAATAATTGTCCCAAGAGTAGTCTATCCTTACGGTGAAAATTCTATCGATCTCCAAATTGGTGATCAGGAGATTGCAAACTTCGCGGTTGGAGAAAATGAAAATGGTCTAACATTTTTTACATACACCGAAAGTGGACCCAGGTTAACTAACTTAGAAAAACAAACTTCATTTTTAGACGAAGATGAAGTGTCACTTGAATTGACCAGTCAAGTGTTTTTGCCGTATACGCAAAAGCCTATAAAGGCATTAATTACACCTGAACGTGAGTGGTTATACTTGCTGAATAAAGAAGGTGTAATTTCTTTTTTTGACATACGATCTAAAGATAATCCAACCCATATCGAAGACGTATCCGTTCTAGATGATGGCAATCTTCCCACATCATTTGAATTTTTAGTGGGTGGTATATCGTTATTATTGGGCGATGACCAAGGCAATGTACATCAGTTGTTCCCAGTTACAGGAGGTGGTGAACGACATTTAACAGCGATAAGAAGTTTTAATGATAGCGATTCTAAAATCTCTAGTATTACTAATGAACATTTACGCAAAGGATTTATTGCGACGAATGAGAATGGCAATATTTCTATCTTTCACACTACTGCATCAAGACACCTCATTACAAAAAACATTACTGAAAGTCCGATTACAAATCTTGCTATTGCTCCAAGGAGTGACAAGCTAATAGCAGAAGATGTAGCGGGTCAATTACATGTTTGGGAACTTGATAGCGAACACCCGGAAGTTTCATGGAGCTCACTTTGGGGTAAGGTTTGGTATGAAAGTTATCCAGAACCTGACTACATTTGGCAGTCATCATCGGCATCCAGTGACTTCGAGCCAAAATTTAGCCTCACCCCATTAACCTTCGGCACCTTTAAAGCAGCATTTTACGCCATGTTATTTGCGATGCCGTTGGCGATCGCTGGGGCAATATTTACTGCATACTTTATGGCGCCCAAGATGCGTGGCGTGGTCAAGCCCTCAATTGAAATTATGGAGGCATTGCCAACAGTAATTTTAGGATTCTTAGCCGGTTTGTGGTTGGCACCCTACGTGGAGTCGCATTTACCAGGGATCTTTGCTGCGTTGCTGGCACTACCCATTGGCGTCTTCATCGCTAGCCTTGTGTGGTGGTATGTTCCCGATCATATAAAAATACAAATACCAGATGGTTGGCAAGCCGCGATGTTGATTCCGGTAGTAATGTTTTTTGGGTGGCTTGCGTTAGCGCTAAGCCCATGGATGGAGGAAGTATTTTTTGGTGGAAGTATGCGCTTATGGTTAACCGATACTATGGGCATTGGTTATGACCAAAGAAACTCTATCATTATTGGACTGGCGATGGGGTTTGCCGTAATCCCTACCATATTTTCAATTACTGAAGACGCAATCTTTAGCGTACCCAAAGCCTTAAGTTCTGGATCATTGGCATTAGGGGCAACGCCCTGGCAAACCATGGTGCGTGTTGTGCTGCCATCGGCAAGTCCCGGAATTTTTTCTGCAACCATGATTGGTCTAGGACGCGCGGTGGGTGAAACCATGATTGTATTAATGGCCACTGGTAATACGCCAGTAATGGATTTCAGTATTTTCGAAGGCATGCGTACGCTATCTGCCAATGTCGCAGTAGAGCTGCCTGAATCTGAAGTCGATAGCTCACACTTTAGAATTTTATTCTTAGCCGCATTGGTTTTATTTATTTTTACGTTCTTCTTTAACACGATCGCAGAAATAGTGCGGCAAAGATTACGTGAAAAATATAGTAGGGTATAAAACAACAAACTGAAGTCTTCAATCCCAAGCATGCTTACTGAAACAACAAATAAAAGTTTTAAATCTTTTATGTCCTCTGGCCAGTCGTGGGTATGGATGAATGGCGGAGCGGTGGCGTTGAGTATGATTATGGTGTTTGGGTTATTGGTGCTTATTGCTACACGCGGGTTAGGACATTTTTGGCCTAAAACGGTGTATGAGATCGAATATGATAATGGCACAGATATAATCACTGTCATTGGTGTGCGAGTAGAAACTGAAGAAGTACCTCGAAAGCGTGTAATTGAGTCGGGAATTAAAGTAAGAAGTGAAGATGAACTAATCAAGCGCAGCCTGATAAAAGTCGGTAATCGGGAAATATTGGGTGTGGATTTTATGCTCACTGTTGCCCCCAATGAATTAAATGTTACTAAGCCAGCAGAAGTATTGGTCCTCGAGCGAACGCAATGGGGAAATTTTTACGGATTCTTGGAAGATATAAAGGAAAGTGGTGAGAGCATAAGTATTAGTAATTCTGAAATGGTTCAAGAACTTCAAGCACGACTTAACCGCGTTTTGGATATTAGAGAGCAAATTGAACATATTGAGAAAGCTGAAATTGGTGCAATTAACTTTAAGCTTGAAAAATTACGCTTAAATAAACGTGGTTTAGAATTGGACGGTGTTACGAATCCAAAGTCTTTTGAACAAATCACAACTAAGCAAAATGAATATACTGCTGAGTATCAAGTTTTAAAGAAGGAATTAGATGAACTGTATGAAGAGATTTCACGTGACAGCATTGTATTGACAGAAATGACCGGCCGTGATGTCGAAATCAAACTATCCAATATTGTAAAAGCCTACCAGCCCAATACCATGAGTTTGGGTGAAAAAATCATTTTTTACATCAAAACCTTTTGGGGATTCATGACTGACGATCCGCGCGAGGCAAATACCGAAGGCGGAATTTTTCCGGCAATTTTTGGCACGGTTGTAATGGTTATGTTGATGTCCATCATTGTTACTCCCTTTGGTGTAGTCGCAGCCATTTATTTAAGAGAGTATGCGCATCAAGGGTTTCTTATTCGCCTGGTTAGAATCTCAGTTAATAATCTAGCGGGTGTGCCTTCCATAGTATATGGCGTATTTGGCCTAGGATTTTTTGTTTATGTTGTAGGTGGCACCATTGATGAGCTTTTTTTCCCAGAGGCATTACCCGCACCAACCTTTGGTACTGGCGGAATACTGTGGGCATCGCTAACCCTGGCGCTATTGACATTGCCGGTCGTAATTGTGGCAACGGAAGAGGGGCTGTCTCGCATTCCAAGTGCAATTAGAGAGGGCTCCTTGGCACTCGGGGCTACCAAGATTGAAACGCTATGGCGCACAGTATTACCGATGACCAGTCCTGCGATGATGACTGGGTTGATACTGGCGGTTGCCCGTGCTGCAGGTGAAGTAGCACCGCTCATGCTCGTCGGTGCGGTAAAATTAGCACCTTCATTACCTCTCGATGCAAATGCACCGTTTATACATCTTGAACGTAAATTTATGCACTTGGGATTTCATATTTATGACGTAGGTTTTCAAAGCCCAAATGTAGAGGCGGCACGACCTTTGGTGTATGCAACGGCTTTAATGTTGGTAGTAGTAATCGTAATTTTAAATCTTACTGCAATATTAATACGTAATCATTTACGCGAAAAATATAGAGGCCTCGAACAACACTAAATCTTTTGCCTTGATTGCAGCGAAACTGTAATTATGTAAGGCTTTTAGGAGGTTAAGGAAAAAATGACTATGGAAGCTCCAGCTGTAACACAAGAAGTGCTTTTAAATAAAGAAAGCCCAAAGTTAGAAAATGAAAAGACTTGTTATGAATGCAAGGACTTTGAACTGTATTACGGCTCAACAAAGGCCTTAAAGAGTGTTGACTTAGTTATTCCTGATAAAAAAGTAACTGCATTTATTGGCCCCAGCGGATGCGGAAAGTCTACTCTATTACGTTGTATGAATCGCATGAATGATTTAATTGATATCGTTCGTATAACAGGCCAGATGTTGTTAGATGGTAAAAATATTTATGATAAATCTGTAAATGTAGCGGAATTACGGCGTAAAGTGGGTATGGTGTTTCAAAAACCCAACCCATTTCCTAAAACCATCTATGAGAATGTCGCCTATGGTTTACGATTACAAGGTGTGAACAAGAAACGAGCCTTAGATGAACGTGTGGAATGGGCGTTAAAAGGAGCAGCACTATGGGATGAAGTCAAAGATCGTTTAGAAGACAATGCAATGGGTCTTTCTGGCGGTCAACAACAACGTCTTGTGATTGCGCGCGCAATTGCGATTCAGCCAGAAGTAATTCTGTTAGACGAGCCGGCTTCAGCACTAGACCCTATTTCAACCTTAAAAATCGAAGAGTTAATTGTTGAGCTAAAGAAAGACTATACCGTTGTAATTGTCACACATAACATGCAACAAGCAGCACGTATTTCCGATTACACAGCATTTATGTATTTAGGTGAAGTTATTGAATTTGACGCAACTAATAAATTGTTTACAAACCCATCCAAAAAGAAAACAGAAGATTACATTACTGGTCGTTATGGGTAATTGACTAGTACAAAAATTGTCGAGGAAACAAATGGTATATCAAGAAATCGGTCATCACATTTCCCATCAATTTGATGAAGATTTGGAGTCGTTACGCAGCAAAGTGCTCAACATGGGTGGCATGGTGGAAAAGCAAGTTGAAAATGCACTCATAGCTTTGACTCGCTCTGACAGCAGTCTCGCGGAAGAGGTTGCTACCAGTGACTACAAAATTAATTCTATGGAAGTGGCCATTGATGAGGAGTGCACCCAAATAATTGCGCGCCGCCAACCTGCAGCAAGCGACTTACGTTTAGTGATTACCATGATTAAAACGATTACAGATTTAGAAAGAATTGGTGATGAAGCAGAAAAGATTGGCAGCCATGCAGTAAAGCTTGCTACCGTTGAACGTACACCCACTTATTTCTCAGAAATAAAACATCTCGGCGAGCAGGTTCGAAAAAATTTACATCAAAGTCTAGATGCTTTTGCCCGTATGGATGTAAAAAGCGCAGTTGAAATTGCAGAGAGTGATAAAGACATTAACAGTGAATATGATTCAATTGTGCGTCAACTAATTACGCATATGATGGAAGACCCGCGTGCCATCAAGCGTTCGCTAAGAGTAATGTGGTGCGCGCGCTCACTGGAACGCATTGGAGATCACGCAAAAAATATCTGTGAATATGTGGTTTTCACCGTTGCTGGTAAAGATGTTCGTCACATAAATGCTGATCAAGTAAAGGAAGAAATTATCGATGTAAATAAATAATATGCTTGAGTAAAGTAAATAATAAATTAATATCCATAAATCAATAGCTTAGTTGTTTCCACCATTGTAAATATTCAAAGATCACGCAATTCCAAGTCTATTTTTGCGGGTCAAAATACATTATTGTCAATTCGTGTGGCGATCGTGTCTTAGCAGCATTTCATCAAATTTTAAATAAGTTAAAGGCGTCGTCTTGTTAAGCTTAATGCTTGAGTAAAACTAAAAAATTACTGGTTGAAGCAACAACTAAAAGATAGTTTTATTAACATTGAGAATCACCAAAATGCGTAAATTATTAATTGTTTTATTTACATCAACATTGCTATTTGCTTGCAGTGAAGATGCTGAGAAAATGATGGAGAAAAGCGGTGATGTCGCCGAGGAAGCGATGGAGAAAGCAAATGAAATGGCTGAGGATGCTACAGAACCCGCCATCGAAATGGCGAAAGAAGAGGACAAAAACAACGGCCCTAAACTAGAGCCGTTACCAGATTGGGATTCATTACCTCCTATTGAAGAAATGGCCTTGGAAGATAAAGCTGCAGACATTATGGACAAGGCAAATGAAGTAGTGAAAGAAATTGCCGAAGAGGGTGCGACTAAAGCCGAAGAGATGGTTGAGAAAGACGAAGAGATGATAAAGAAGGAATAGGCAGCGCTTAATTAATTGAGCATAATAATTTAACAACAATAAAATTGAGGAGGCATTATGGGTGTTCTAACGTGGATTGTGCTTGGAGGAATTGTTGGTGCAATAGCCAAATTGATTATGCCGGGGCAAGACCCTGGTGGATTTATTGTGACCATATTACTAGGCATTGCTGGTGCATTTGTGGGTGGGTATATCAGCACCTTATTGGGATTTGGAACGGTTACAGGCTTCAATATAATTAGCTTAGTAATCGCTGTTGGAGGGGCCTTGATACTACTAATTCTTTATCGAGTCATTAAAGGTAAAAAAATGTAGTTTCACCCAAAGTTGTTGAAGTCTAACTAAACGCCTAGATATGTTTATATGGGTGTTTTTGTCCATGCAATCATTATTATTATTAGCCTAAATATGGAAAATACATTTCATTAGCAAAATAAGCTCATCTTATTTTGTGCGTTCAGGAAGGATGTTGAGGTTTGTAATATACTGAGGAGATACGCCGACTTTTTCTGCCGCCAAATTACGTATAGCAACAATATCATAACCAGGGAATTGTTGATAAAACCTATTTACAGCTTGTTGACATTGTTCAGGTATAGACAGTTCAGCATTATTGCTTTTGCCCGAACTTGAAGAAAGTTTCATAATAATAGTATTGCTACCTGGTTCACGAGTTTCTTGTTCGCGTTTTTTCAGGACTTTACGAACTATAAGACCAGACTCATTGGGGTCATCAGGAAATTTTGGTCGTTCCTGAATTAATGAGTCATCAATCTCTTTAACAATCCCAGGATTAACCATAATTGCAGATTTATTTGGATCATCTAGTAAACTATCCTCTGGTTTTCTATCAGGCAAACTTGGCTTTTGGTGAATTCCAGAGAGCGCTTCTTTATTCTTCTCTTGACTTTTTCTTTTTAGAGGAATTTTAGTGCGAACTTTTGAAAACAAACCCATGGTTTTTCGTTCGGGCTTTTTACTTTTGCCAATTGGTGCAATCCTTTTTTGTTTTTCTTTTTCAGCTGCCTCAGTCCATAAATCTTTTTGTTTTTGAGTTGTGGCTTTATTCTTTTGAGGTGTGGGTTTTCGAATTGGACTTGGTTGTATTGCTGAGGCATTTTGTTTTTGAAGTTGGGAGTCGTTTTTCTGGTTTTCACCTTTATGAATTAAGGTAGCAAGAATTTTTTCTCTCTTTGAATCTACCTCTTGCGTTGGTATTCTACTTTCGCTTCGTTGATTACTTGTAGCCAAAGCCGGTTGAGATGATTTCGAGGTAGATGGCTGATATTCGTATAATTCAAGCTTGGCTTGCCAAATATGGTTCAGCATATGCATCGCCATTAAAGCCGCAGTTGCTGCTTGATGTTTATGTAATGCATCGTGTGTGGCTTGTTCAAAAATTAATGCTGACAACAAATGCTTGCGTCGAGTCGATATTTTGTTTGATTTTAATTCTTCTTTTAATGGAGATAGATCAATAGAGCTAGCAACAATTGGTAGTTCAGCTTTAATCCATTCCCTTGCATTGCTTAATGATACATCACACTCACGTTGAAACTTAGAAAAAAAACGCTGGAAATTTTCTACACGCTTACTAGAATC
>CAJHZF010000215.1_pt1 | contig 31936 bp, 31 predicted proteins | sample 9198891 | NCBI WGS metagenome assembly CAJHZF01 (sample SAMEA7708349, study PRJEB35096) | sediment metagenome | biome: marine neritic benthic zone biome [ENVO:01000025]; feature: sediment [ENVO:00002007]; material: shallow marine sediment [ENVO:03000034] sea grass bed [ENVO_01000059] ...
ATCGCAGATGTACAAGCATGCCGAAATGCGATTGCCTTAACAGAAAAAGTAGGTGGTGTAATTGATCACGCCAACGGTTCTCGAATACGTGTTAATAACGCCATTATGCAAAGAATGGGGGAGGTAAAAACTACTTTATCCGAAGTGCGCAATCGAGCCGATTGCGTTGTGATATTTGGTGCTGATGTTTTAGATAAATTTCCGCGGTTGTATGACCGGATTTTATCCCCTGCTCAATCTCTAGGCAGCGATAACACAAAAAAGAAAAGTATTTTCGTACTGAATTTAGCAGAAGATACTGTCTCTCCACATACGAGTGACGATGCTATTACCCATATGTACTTAGATGCGCCTTCACTAGATTCACTCATTCATAAGTTAGCATATGTCTTTAATAAACCGGCTAATACATTAGTCGAAATCGACGATACCACTCAAGCACTTATTGATTTACACCAATCAATACTAAAAAGTCAGTACACAACATTTATTTGGAATGTAGCAGATTTCCAACTCGAAACTGCTGAACATACAGTTCAGGCAATTTCACAGTGTATAAAGAAGCTGATGACCGAAATTCGGTGTGTTGCACTCCCATTGGGTGGATCGAAGGCTGAAATAACAGCAAGCCAGGTAGCAACCTGGCAAACCGGGGTACCACTGCCCGTCGCTTTTATGAGCGGAGCACCAGTTCACGACCCGAACTTATTCGACGGCATGAAGATGTTACAAAATAATGAGGTAGATGCTTTGGTGTGGATTGCAACCTATAGCTCTAACGACACCCCTCCCGATGCAAATATCCCTACAATTGTGATTGGTCACCCTAATATGCATTGTGAGTCAGGCACAAATGTATTTATACCAACAGGAATTCCAGGCATTGATGACCGTGGGTTAGCATGTCGAACTGATAGCGTAGCTACATTACCACTAAAGTCGGTACGTGCCAGCGAACTCATTGCTGCCAGTGAAGTAATTCGTCAACTTACACAGCTTATTTAACTCAATAGATAAATGATAATCAAGCTAACAGGCGGCAAGATATATGACCCTGCTCATAACATTGATGGTCAGGTTAAAGATCTATATATCGTTGATGACACAATCAGTCAAACTGCACCTAACAATAAAAAGATTGATCTTGAATATGACATAAATGATTTCATAGTCATGTCGGGAGCCATCGATATGCATACTCATATTGGTGGAGGTAAAGTTAATATTGCGCGCACAATGATGTTGGAAGACCAACTTGCTCACCCCGATCACAGATCAAATCTTTTACGCGCCGGTAGTGGTCATATTGTTCCTTCAACATTTAGTACCGGTTATCGTTATGCGGAAATGGGCTATACAGCATGCTTTGAGCCTGCAGTGTTGCCGGTGAACGCACGCCAAGCACATATGGAGATGGCCGATATACCCATGATTGATAAAGGTGGTTATGTTCTTTTGGGTAATGATGACTTCTTACTTAGTATGATTAATGAAGGCGCCAGCCAATCTGCAATTAATGATTACGTTGCCTGGTTACTTGATGCCACTCAATGTCTAGGAATAAAAGTAGTAAACGCTGGTGGTATACATGCATTTAAATTTAACCAAAGACGACTCGATACAGATGAAATCGGTCCAAGTGGTATTACTCCTCGACAAATTATCACTACTTTAAGCCAAGCCGTTTACGATCTTGGCGTCCCTCACCCGCTACACGTACATGCAAGCAATTTAGGGACTCCAGGTAACTTTGAATCAACGCTTGCTACCATGTCGGCAGCAAATGGACTGCCTATCCACTTAACACATATTCAGTTTCACAGCTATGGTACCGAAGGGGATCACAAATTTTCTTCCGCCGCATGTCAAATAGCAGAAGCAATAAATAACCAGCCTAATGTAACTGCCGATGTAGGCCAAATTATGTTTGGTCAAACAATTACCGCATCTGCAGATACAATGATGCAGTATTTTGGTCACTCTCATGCACATCCCAAAAAGTGGACGCTTATGGATATCGAATGCGAAGCAGGCTGCGGTGTTGTTCCGTTTAAATATCGAGACAAGAGTTTTGTAAATGCATTACAGTGGGCAATAGGCTTGGAAATTTTCCTTCAAGTTAATGACCCATGGCGTGTATTCCTAACTACTGATCATCCGAACGGCGCACCATTTACAAGCTATCCGCACTTAATCAAACTACTAATGGACCGATCCTTTAGAAACGACATTTTTTGTAATATTCACCCGGATGCACAGAAAATGTCTAACTTGGTTTCAATGCAACGTGAATATTCACTGTATGAAATTGCGATTATGACGCGCGCCGCGCCAGCTAAAATTTTGGGTCTAAATGACCACGGGCATTTAGGAGACAGTGCAAAAGCGAATATTACTATTTATCGCAAACAAGACAACATAGAAGAAATGTTTGCCAAACCATACATGGTATTTAAGAATGGAGTATTAGTAGTTAAGGATGGAAAAGTAGTAGAGACAGTGCAAGGAATCACACATGTTGTGAAACCAGACTTTGACCGTGCCATCGAAAAGCCACTAAATAGCTACTTTGAAGACTATCAAACCATAGCTTTTAGCAATTTTAAAATCACTACCGATGAAATGACAGATTGTATTGGAAGTGAAATCCAAGTCCATCCATGCAAATTGAATTAGCAAAATGATTATTAATGGCGTTGTTATAGATGATACTTTTTCAGAAGCATTTTCTATGCGTGCCACACGTATTATTATTACTGCTATTAACTATAAATGGGCGCGCCATGCTGCCGAAACAATGACAGGTTTTGCAACCTCTGTCATTGGTTGCAAAGTTGAAGCGGGAATCGAAAAAGTTATAGGTAACCACGAAACTCCCGATGGTCGTCCTGGAATATCAGTTTTACTTTTTTCCACAGATCGAAAAACGCTAGAGCAACAATTGCAACTACGTGTTGGGCAGTGTGTACTCACTTGTCCTACTACAGCAGTTTTTTCAGGAATGGATGGGGACGGTCAAATCGCTCTTGGCAAAAATCTGCGCTATTTCGGTGATGGATTTCAAATCTCCAAAATGATTGGGAGTAAAAGATTTTGGCGCATACCTGTCATGGATGGCGAATTTTTGTGTCAGGAATCAACTGGATTCCAACGCGCGATTGGTGGAGGTAATTTACTGGTACTCGCTCGGCACATTTCACAAGCATTACTCGCAGGCGAAGCTGCCATTGATGCAATCAGCTCTCTGCCAAACATTATTCTCCCCTTTCCGGGGGGTGGTGTTCGCTCTGGATCTAAAGTCGGCTCTAAATACAAAAATTTACATGCGTCTACCAACCATCCTTTCTGCCCAACCTTGAAAGGCGAACCCGACAATGTTCTAGACAAGAATATTGAAGCCGCAATCGAAATTGTAATTGATGGTTTAACTAAAGAGGATGTTACGTTAGCGATGCATCGCGGTATCGAAGCCATCTGTGACTTAGGCAAATCTCAAGGTATTGAAAAAATCACCGGCGGCAATTATGGAGGCAAGTTGGGACAACATCATTTTCATTTAAGAGAAATAATGGATGACACATACAACCGTTACATATAGAGACTCGGTGCAACAGCGTATCGATATGCGTTGGTTAAGCATAGCCATCTCTCAATCGTTAAATATTGGACAAATCAGAAAATTAACCATATCTATTGGGAACGAGCAAACGAAAGTTGGAGAACTATTTGATCTCTCGGGTGATCATACAAGTAACGATTATGTTCTGGAAAATGTTACACAAAAAATGGATTACCTTGGTTTTGCACTTCCGAAAAAAAGTACGCTAACCGTCATGGGAAATTGTGGTCACTACGCAGGCGCACAATTATGCGGTGGAGTTATAAATATCAAGGGTAATACACAAGATTTTGCTGGTTGTGGGATGTCACAAGGGCTAATAGAAGTCACAGGAAATTGCGAAAACTATACAGGTAGTGCATTTACTGGTGACAAAAAGGGCATGTCAGGTGGAACCATTCTTATACACGGAAATACTGGAAATTTTACCGGCGACCTGATGCGACGCGGAACCATTATGGTGGTAGGTGATATTGGTGATCATTGTGCCAGTAGAATGATCGCTGGCACTATTACGAATCTAGGCACTATCGGGAAACAAGTAGGCGTAGGGATGAAAAGAGGAACTTTATTGTTTCCACATAAACCTGAAGATATGACACCAGGCTTTCATGATTGTGGGCGTCACAACCTTGGCTATCTAACGCTTTTGCTGCATGAATTACGACGACATAAAAGTAAATTTCAAAATCTTCATCCTATGCGACGTCGTGTTCAGCGCTATATGGGAGACACTACAGTAGACGGTCAAGGTGAACTACTAGTTTGGATAGGGTAAAAATAACAACAAACTCCTAGTTGTAAATTAAACTTCTGATAATAATTATTTTTATTTTATAGAAGCTATACAATTCATTTATAAAAATACTTATTATCCAATTTTAGAATTCAATAGTAACTTGTGCTGCAAATAAATCTCTATCATCTAGTTCATTATCGTCATCATCGAAAACAAAATCATTTTTATACTTACCATGCAAGTATTCGGCAGTGATACTCATGCGATCAATAGGTCTCCACGTCGTTGCAAAACCGTATTGCGTTTTTGGTTCATCAGAAAATTCATCGCTGCCTTCCAGTCTGGCAGAGAACTGTAAACTTGATAGAGGAAAATAGGCAAGTTCAATATTATATGCAGAAGGCTTGTCTTCCTGTCTTTCAAATTCTCTGAATTTATTTATTGCCTGAATTATCTCGCCAGTAATCTCAAAATTATCAAAACCAATTAATACATGTGCATTCCATGCAGAAACACGGTTTTCATATTCATTGTTTAGATCTCTTAAGAAGCGCTCATCGCTTTCTGCAAGGTCTGAAGAATACCCCAAACCTAGTCTGACTGCTTCTGCAGCTGAGGTATATTCGATAACTGTACCCCAGTCATAATCTGTATTTTTATTATCTTTTTCGACTCTGCTATCAATAATAAATCCAGTCAGCTCAATGAAATCTAAAATTGAATAATCAATAATAAGCCCATCACGAATAGTTTCACCAAATTCTAGTAATGGTCCTGTTGTAAAATGACTATAGAACTCCCCAAATGGCGCAGATACTCTTCCCAGCATGGGGAGATGCTGAAGACGTCATTGAGATTCTTGCATTAGATGGAACTGAGTCATCACCTGTAGCATCTTGTGATGCTAGCTGTTTGGTGACACGTGACTTCACCCCACTAGACTCTGAAGTAAATGAGAGCAAGTACTACGTGCCCGATGTTGGGCTCATTGTTGAGATCGACCTCAATACAGGCGAACGTAAAGTAGAACTTGTTAAGTTTATTATTACTCCACTTTAATTGTGCATTGACGGTGGTGAGAAGAATTACTCGTCGCTGTCTCATCAGAATAAGCACCTGAATTGAACCATGAATGAGCGAATAACACCTCTAGAAAAAATTGCTTTAAAAATGCTTGCATCTCGAGCCAAGAAACATGAGCAACTCATACTTTCTCAAATTGCTCAAGCTCAGGTTGAGACCAGAAAACGAACGAGCGCAGGATTTATTACTAATTTTACAGTACCTTCTGATATCACCACTTTAAATACTAATAGCAAGAAAAAACTATTAGAAATTTATGCAGGACACCCAAATGTTCCGGCTGGTGCAGAATTCTTACTTTGGTTTGAGTATGGCAGACTTATTTGCTTAGAGGGCTATGTATTTATCGGCAACTGGCCTTCAGACGAATCAGGTTTTTATTTTGTGACGCCTTACGATTCCCTATGTGCCGAACTTCTAAATACGGAATACATCGAGAATTACAACCCGTTATGATGAAAACAATTCAGTAAATTTTATTTAGCTGCCTGCACCATTGCTCAGCTTGGTAATTTTATGATTTAAAAATTACTGCTAAACACTATAAGTAATTGTAGGTTCTTTAAGAGCGATAAAGTTAACACAGATATTTGCACTCACGACAAAATATTCTTTTAGCTCTTTTCGATCTCCAGACAAAAATCTTTATCTCGTTGATTCAAGATCTCTCCACCCACCTGAATGAATTTCATGTAACCAACCAGTATCAAGCAAACACATCGGCCAAACCTCCAATAAATCCCCTTCATCCATTACTCGAAATCAGAATATAGTTATCCAGACTGGACTTTTTTATACAAGCCGTCTATCTCTTCTTCTAATGAACAATCGGGCTGTTCTAGGCCAACACGACGGTACCAATAGTTTGCGTTACTAAAGTCACCTTGAGCTCGATGTATATATGCATGAATGAGGCAAGACAATTCATCTGAATAGGGTTGAACAAGCTTATGAGACTGCTCTAATTTCCCTTGCTTGGCTAGATCCAATGCTTTGAGATGATCACATGACATTAGATAACTTGTGTGAAAACATTAGCAGGTGGAATGAAACAATCCGCCAACTGCCTGTCCCTGCTTGACAAGACTGTTATAGATTTCAACAGCTTCTTGGGTCTCAACTACATGTACCTTAATACCTTCGGATTTAAGCAATTCAAGTGTTGCTGAACAGGTTTGTAGCATCAGTAACATGCCGCGAGATAAGACTACAGTTTGACTACCCTTTTCTAACAGTTCTTCAACATCTGCGGGTTGTATTCCAGGTACATGGTGAGTATTGGATTCACTCCAATCCCATTGCCGACCACCACCTGGCCACAATTTAAAATCCTTGCCAGAACCTACTGATTCAATCGTCATGTGACCCCATGAGATTTTTTCGATTTTAGGTGACATTATTTCATTTCAGATCGTTCAATGTACTTTAACTATCCAATGCTAAGGCTTATGTGTAACACTTTACTGCACGACACGCATGGTTGGAAATAGTATTACATCGCGTATAGTTTGAGAGTTGGTTAGTAGCATGACTAAACGATCGATACCGATGCCCTCACCTGCGGTAGGTGGCATTCCATATTCTAGTGCATAAATATAATCGGCATCATAGTGCATAGCTTCTTCATCACCTGCATCCTTTTCTGCGACTTGTGCTTTAAAGCGTTCTGCTTGGTCTTCAGGATCATTTAATTCTGAAAAACCATTTGCGATTTCGCCCCCACCCACAAAAAATTCAAAACGATCGGTTACAAAAGGATCTTCATCATTTTTGCGTGCAAGTGGAGAAACTTCAGTAGGAAATGCAGTAATAAAGGTTGGATCTTTTAAGTTCTGTTCAACTGTTTTCTCAAATATCTCTAACTGTATTTTACCTAAACCATAGCTATCCTTAATATCGATTCCCAATTTTTCAGCAACTTTTTCGGCCTTGGTTCGATCACTTAATTCATCTTCAGTTATGTTCTGATTAAAATTCAATATTGAGTCTTTTAGAGTGATACGTTCAAATGGTTTATCAAAATCATACGATTCGCTTCCATACACAATGATTTTAGTACCAATAACATCGTTACAAATCCCGCGCATCAATTCTTCTGTAAGGTCCATTAAAGTATGATAGTCGGCATAGGCTTGATAGAATTCCAGCATAGTGAATTCAGGATTGTGTTGAGTGGACAAGCCTTCGTTGCGAAAACTACGATTAATCTCAAATACGCGCTCTACTCCACCCACTACCAATCGTTTTAAATAAAGTTCTGGTGCAATACGCAAATATAAAGGAATATTCAATGCATTGTGATGAGTAACAAAAGGACGTGCTACGGCACCGCCTGGAATCACATGCATCATGGGTGTCTCTACTTCTACAAATCTTCGTGCAGTTAGAAATTCACGCAGGTATTGAATGATTTTAGTACGCATTGTAAATACCTTGCGTGATTCTTCATTCATAATTAAATCCAAATAACGTTGTCGATAGCGTTTTTCAGTATCCGTCAAGCCATGAAACTTTTCCGGCAAGGGACGAATTGACTTTGTGAGCAGCACCACTGTTTCTATCTTGATATACAAGTCACCTTTGCCCGATTTATGCACGGGACCTTCAACACCAATGATGTCTCCCATATCCCAGGTATCGATTTCTTTTATATAGTCTTTAGGGAAGCTCTTGCGATCAATATAGGCCTGGATGTGTCCTGTCATGTCCTGCAACACGAAAAATGGTCCACGCTTGGCCATGATACGACCTGCCACTTTAGCTAAATGATTTAACTCAACGAGCTCTTCTTTGGACTTATCACCAAGATTTTCTTGTAGATCTTGTGCATAGCTATCCCTGCGAAATATATTCGGGTAGGCATTGCCTTGTTCACGCAGTGCACTTAACTTTTCACGACGTTGGGCGGTGAGTTTATTTTCTTCTTGTATTTGTTCTTCGTCTGACATGTTACTTACAGTCCACTTTTAAGACTTGCTTCGATGAATTGATCGAGATCGCCATCTAGTACAGCTTGGGTATTACCCGTTTCTACCGAAGTACGTAAATCTTTGATACGAGATTGGTCTAATACATAAGAACGGATTTGGCTTCCCCAACCAATATCGGCTTTACTATCCTCTATTGCCTGTTGCTCACCGCTGCGTTTTTGAATTTCTAATTCGTAAAGTTTAGCCTTGAGTTGTTTCATCGCCATGTCTTTGTTTTTGTGTTGTGAGCGATCATTTTGACATTGTGTCACCACACCGGTTGGCATATGTGTAATTCGTACTGCAGATTCTGTTTTATTTACATGCTGACCGCCTGCACCACTGGCTCGATATACATCAATACGTAAATCCGATGGATTAATTTCGATATCGATATCATCGTCTACTTCTGGTGAAACAAAGACTGCTGCAAATGAAGTATGCCTACGATTACCTGAATCAAATGGAGATTTTCTTACCAAACGATGAACACCCAATTCTGTACGCAACCAACCAAAAGCGTAATCACCTTCAAATTTGATAGTAGCGCTTTTAATTCCTGCAACTTCGCCTGGAGACACTTCAATTAACTCGGTTTTAAATCCTTTGCGTTCCCCCCAACGTAAATACATACGCAATAGCATCTCTGCCCAATCTTGCGCTTCCGTCCCACCTGACCCCGATTGAATATCAAGAAAGGCATTATTGGGATCCATTTCGCCTGAAAACATGCGGCGAAATTCCAAATCTGCAACACGCGATTCTAATTCTTGTAAATCTTTTGCAACTGCCTGTAGGGTCTCTTGATCACCTTCTTCTGCAGCTAAGGCAAGTAGATCACTTGCATCGGTAACACTACCCTCTACATTCTCGATGGTTTTAACCACCGCTTCAAGACTGGCACGTTCTTTACCAAGTTTTTGTGCAAGTTCTGGTTGATTCCAGATATCAGGATTCTCTAGTTCTCGACTGACTTCATCAAGTCGTTCGCGTTTATTTTCATAGTCAAAGATACCCCCTTAGACTCGCGGAACGTGCTTGCAAATCCTCTATTAAATTTTGTAGTGGGTTGATTTCCATATTCATGATGTTTAGCTAAATCAGTGGGCGCGTATGGTAACGTAAAATGCAATAAATTTAAGCCTCCGCGGGCTGCAAAAATTGCACAATAAGTTGTGGAGCCCGAATACCTCTGAATTCGTTAATAGCGAGTTGATAGGCTATGTGCACTTGAGTAACACCCTCATACCAACCATATTTGTCAATATTGAAAGCTATTGCATCAATCTTTTGTTTACCTCCTGCAGGTGTCAAATTTAACTTCAAATGATGCCTTCCAACAATGCGATGATGATTTACATTAAAGATGCCATCAAATACCGGTTCTGGAAAGCCTTGACCCCACGGCCCCCCACTAAATAATAACTCTGCAATCTCAAGTGATAGCTCATTTTCATTCAATTCACCGTCAGAAAAAAGAATAGCTTCGAGTTGTTCTGGTGAAACCAGCTCTTCAATGGTTTGATTAAAAATATTAACAAAATTTTCGAATTGCTCTATTGGTATAGAGAGTCCAGCAGCCATCGCATGACCACCAAAGGTATTGATTAACTCTGAATGACGAGCAGCAATTAAATCCAGGGCATCACGAATATGCAACCCTGCAATGGAACGTGCAGATCCCTTTAATTCATTTTCATTTACTTTTGCAAATATAACCGTGGGACGATGAAACTTTTCTTTAAGACGTGCTGCTACAATGCCTACTACACCTTGATGCCAATCAGGGTCAAACAAGGCGATTCCATAACGTCCAGCTTCGACATCATTTAATTTACTTGATTCTTTGACTTTGTTTAGAACTTCAAGGGCTTGAACTTGCATTTCTTGTTCAATCTGCTTACGTTCTTGATTTAAATTATTCAGTTGGTTTGCAAATACATTAGCTTGCTCTTCATTATTGGTAAGCAAACACTCAATGCCCAACGACATATCTTCTAAACGGCCTGCTGCATTCAGGCGGGGCCCGATCACAAACCCCAAATCTGAAGAACTAATTTGTGAAAGATTTCTTCCTGCAATCATGAGCATGGCACGAATACCCGCACAGCACTTACCGGCACGAATACGACGTAAGCCTTGATCAACCAGAATTCGGTTGTTGAAATCTAGTTTGGCAACATCAGCCACAGTACCGACAGCAACAATATCTAGAAATTGCGCAAGGTTAGGTTCTTCTACATTTTTTTTCTTGAACCATCCTTGATCACGAAGATGGGCCCGCAACGCTAAAAGCACATAAAATACAACGCCTACACCTGCGAGATGTTTGCTTGGAAACTCGTCATCCTGTTGATTGGGATTAATAATGACATCCGCCTGAGGCAGGACATCACCCGGCAAATGATGGTCGGTGATTAATACATCAAACCCCTTGGCTTTTGCGGCGGCAACCCCATCTATACTTGAAATACCGTTATCTACCGTAATGATTAATGCTGGTTCACGACGTGCTGCAACTTCAATGATCTCTGGCGTTAGCCCATAGCCAAATTCAAATCGATTAGGTACTAAATAATTAACATTGGAAAATCCAAAACTATTCAGTGCACGAATGAATAGGGCTGTACTAGTGGCACCATCAGCATCAAAATCTCCTACTATCAGAATTCGTTGTTCTGCTCGCATGCAGCGATAAATGAGCTCAATCCCAGCCTCTACATTTAGCAGCTTTCCTGGCGGAAGTGCTTTAGATAACGAGTGATTGACTTCTTCTTCGCTGTTCAGCCCTCGCTGTGCATATATTCGTTGCAGAATGGGAGGAAGATTTTCGAATTGCTCGCCGATGACTACTTGCGGACGCCGTTTGAGGATAGTGAGCATATATAGATAAATAAGCTAATTAATTATCGCGGCTATTCTAAACAAGAAGCTTAACAATCACTGCCTTAAAATTTGAATTTAAGCAATAGAACAATTTACACAACTCAAGCACATACTTTACAAATTTAAAATTATTCATAAATATTATAAACTTATTTGTATTTATTCATGTAAATACTGCTCAGTTAGCTGCCTCATGAAGCTAGCGTCATTGTTAAACATTATTCAGTAATAACGTTATAAGATGGCATCTATACACAACATAACATATCAAGCCAACACGGATGCACATGGTTTAAATCTGGCATATGTCTGAACATATCCTATTCTTAACGGGTAAGCTTGCTGAAAAAAGTTTGTACCGTGTTTTGGAATCCATGCAGCCAACCGATTTTACTTATGAAGTGCGTCAATTAGGTGTGAGCGTGGCAGCGTTGATGACTACACAACTCATTAAAAAACGTCTAACCGAGGTTGGGATAGCAAATAAAATTGTGATCCCTGGTCGTTGTCGAGGCGATATCGACATTCTTACTAACTCACTTGGTATCCCAGTTGAGCGTGGTCCAGAAGAACTTAAGGATCTACCCGCATATTTTGGACAAGAAGCTAGGAAAGCAGACTTAAACAAGTATGACGTGCAAATCTTTGCAGAAATTGTAGATGCGCCAACCATGTCAGTGGAAGACATTATAAAGCGTGCCTATATCTATAAAGAAGATGGTGCCAATGTAATTGATGTGGGCTGTCTACCTAGTACCCCATTTCCACATCTGGAAGATGCCGTGCAGGCGCTTAAAGCAGAAAATTTTAAAGTCAGCGTTGACTCACTCACAGCTGAAGATCTTATCGTAGGTGGTTTGGCCGGGGCTGATTATCTGCTAAGTCTGAATGAGAAAACACTCTGGGCAATGGAAGAAGTAGATTCTATACCTATCGTCATCGGTAACCCTCCCACTGATGCTCGATCGCTATATCGGGCAATTGATAAATTATTAAAGCAAGATCGAAGGTTTATTGCGGACTCAATACTTGACCCCATCCACTTTGGTTTTACGGAATCAATTGTACGTTATCGAAACTTGCGTAACCGCTATCCGGATATTGAGATGATTATGGGTATTGGCAATCTTACCGAGCTTACTCACTCGGATTCTGCAGGCACGAATGCGTTATTACTTGGGATTATTTCCGAGCTAGAAATTCAACATCTTTTGGCCACAGAAGTTAGTGAGCATTGTCGTTGCGCAGTGCGTGAAGCAGACCTTGCACGCCGTATCATGTATGCATCTAGACTCGATAACATCCCGCCCAAGGGCTACAACAATGGTTTAATGGCTTTACATGAACGTAAACCATTTCCATATAGCGTAGAGGAAATCAAAGAGGTTGCCATGAACATTAAGGACCCAAATTTTCGCATACAGGTCAGTGAAGATGGCATTCATACTTACAATAGAGATGGAATGTATACCTCTACGGATCCCTATGAAATCTACCCAAATTTACATGTAGAAGATGACGGTGGCCATGCCTTTTACTTAGGCGTAGAACATGCACGTGCTCAAATTGCGTGGCAACTAGGTAAGCGTTATGAACAAGATGAGGAACTAGACTGGGGAGTCGCGTCCAAAAAAGAAGCAGAAGACCTTAGCGAATTCAAAGAAGCTGGTACAACTATGCATACTCGCAAAGATCGAAAGATTAAACAAAAAAAGAAGTAAATTTACAGGAACCAGTAATGCCATTTATAAGAGAATGTATCGTTACTACGATTAAGGATGATGGGAGTGCTCATATAGCACCGATGGGTATCCATGAAGAGGATGAACAACTCATTATTATGCCTTTCAAGCCATCCGCAACTTTAGTGAATATAGAAAGAGATGGAACTGCAACGCTCAATTACACAGATGATGTACGCATCTTTGCTGGTTGTTTAACCGGACGTCGAAATTGGCCAACCTGCCCTACTAAACTCATTAAGGGAATACGGCTTAAAAACTGTCTAACACACAATGAGTTAGAGGTAATTGATAAAAAAGAAGATGAAGTTCGGCCAAAATATATTTGTAAAGTCTTACATGAAGTCACACATGCACCTTTTCATGGGTATAATCGCGCGCAGTCTGCAGTGATTGAGCTTGCTATCTTAGTAAGCCGTCTACACATGTTGCCCCAAGAAAAAATACAACAAGAAATCGAATATTTAAGGATTGGTCTTGAGAAAACCTCAGGCCCACGTGAACATGAAGCGTGGGGCTGGTTAATGACGAAAGTAGACAGCTTGCAGGAATCACATAAGGAAAAACAAGCATGACAGGAATGCTCGCAAGTGTTCGAAACCTTGAAGAGGCAAATATCGTATACCAAGGTGGTGTAGATATCATTGATCTAAAAGAACCCAACCATGGTGCGCTTGGCGCTGTACCGCTTAAAGAAATTCATCATGTTGTGGATGAATTATGGGAAAAATGCGTGATCAGTGCCACAGTAGGTAATCTACCGGCTGATGCTTTCATGATTAATCATATAGTGATGCAAATTGCAGAAACAGGCGTCGACTACATTAAGGTTGGTATGTTTAGTGAGCGGCATATAGAAGACTGTTTGCCTAAATTGGTGCATTGTGCAAACAAAGGTGTTGCTATCATCGCGGTATTTTTTGCAGATATGGATTTTGAAACGGATTATGCCATCCAGTATGCTAAGCAAGCACACTTGAAAGGAGTGATGTTAGACACTGCTCATAAAGACTCTGGCAGTCTGCTTAAGCATAAAAACATCTTACAACTTGAATATTTTGTAAACCGTGCAAAACAAAATAATTTGCTTACAGGCCTTGCTGGCTCTTTAGCAGTAGAAGACATCCTAACTTTAATTAAAGCAAACCCAAATTACATCGGCTTTCGTACTGCATTATGCACTAGTAAAGATAGAACCAGCCATCTGGATAGAAACGCAATACAGCAAGTAAGAAAAAATATCCCACTCCCAAGTGAATTGCATCAAAAACTAGCTTAAAACATTTTCAGGTATAGTTTTTAATATACTATGAAATATGCGCTACAAACCAATTTAGAATTTTATCAATGCAAAATTGATTAATAGTGTAAAGCCTATCTTAGTTTTGTTACCAGGATTGGATGGGACTGGTAGATTATTTACTCCATTACGTCGTGAACTTCCAAAGGACGTTGAGCCTATTGTTCTTTCATATCCACCTGACACTCCACTAACTTATGATGACCTTTGCAACTTTTTAGCGCATGAATTACCAACTGCCTCATTTTTTCTACTTGGTGAGTCATCTGGGGGCCATTAGCCATACTTCTTGCACAAAGAGCAAAATTTTATCTAAAAGGAATAATTATATGTGCAAGTTTTATAACGAACCCGCACCCTTTACTTACTAAATTCCTATGGCCCGTTTTAAGCCCTTCAATATTTCATCGAGAGCCACCAACTTGGGCAATCAAAAAATTTTTAATTGGAGGCTTATCTGACGAAAAACTAATCAAGAATATTAAATCTGTAAACCGTGAGGTGTCCCCAGAAGTATTTTATATGCGGGTAAGAGAAATTACAGATACCATTGTATCTGGACAACTTGAAATTATAGGTCTACCAATATTATACCTCAAAGCCTCTCGCGATAGATTAGTCAGTTCAAACTCACTTAAGACAATAAGATCATATAGTGTGAATGTACAATCACATACATTTGATGCACCTCATATGCTCTTGCAAGTTGAACCTAAAATAACTGCTGAGGTCATTTATAAATTTGTACAAACTGTTATTTAAAGCTAGAACCCACTACAACAATAAGAATTAATCAATGCCTGAAAAGAATAATTTTAGGTTACCAATACATTTGATAGTATTAGATGCAATTTGCACATTATTACTAGCACTTGGTCTTCTTAATTGGAAAGGAGGTTCTGATATTGTCCCTCAGTCACTACAATTCAATAATTACGTATTTACCCTGAGTGTGGTTGGAGATTTATTAATGCTTTCCCATGTGCTTTCTGTCATAAACAATATATCAGGCATGTTACCACGCGATATATAGCGATTATTTTAATATTTTGACTTTAGCAATCTGGTGAAAAAACTAAAAAATGAAGCAGAATTAGTTAAAAAAGCAATTCGCGTAGGTATGATTTATGCAGAAAAACGTGGAGTTGTTAAATTTGAAGTTACGGATTCTGCGAATGAAAAAATTGAGTATCTGTATCGATTATTAGTCCATGACAAATTAATTCAACCTCTGGCTAAAGATCAGCTAAGTCTACCCAATATGAAACATAAGCTAGCTATTTGGGTCTCACGTCAACTACCCAAAGACCATCCTCTTCTCCAATAATTAACTTCAAGTAGTCAATCTACTTTGTTGAACCCAAGCTCTGTTAAGTATCATATCAATATTTGTACCTTTTGGTAATGTGCCATATGTATAGCCCCAATCTTTATTCAAGCGAGTGCTACAAAAACTATCTGCGACTTCAATAGGAGCATGCTGTACTAGAAGTGCAGCTTGTAGAGTTATTGCCATAAGTTCGGTAATGCGTCGAGCAGATTTTTCTAACCCACTTTTATCAACTAGCAAGTTCTTGATCTCTTGAATAGCAGTATCTAAAAACTTGTTTTCATCGCTGGCCTTTTCAATCTCATCAAAGAAAACTTGTATAGTTTCAGGATGTTTAACTATGGCGCGTAAGACATCTAAACAAATTACATTTCCACTTCCTTCCCAAATACTATTTAATGGCGCTTCGCGATATAACCGTGGCATGATTGATTCTTCAACATAACCATTTCCGCCATGTACTTCTAAAGCTTCATAGATAAAATTTGGTGCACGTTTGTTAAGCCAATATTTAGTTACAGCAACAGCAACTCTGGCAAACACTTTTGCATCTGCGACATGGTTTGATTCATCAAATGCACGAGCTACTCGCATCAAAAGTGTAGTCGCCGCCTCTGATTCAATTGCTAAATCAGCTAAAACCATCCTCATTAGTGGCTGCTTGATGAGCGTCTTGCCAAAGACCTCGCGATATGATGCATGATGTATGGACTGTATCAGCGCCTGACGCATTAATGCCGCAGGTGCCATGGATGCATCTAAACGGGTATGGTGTACCATTTCAATAATAGTATTGATGCCTCTACCCTCTTCACCAATCATCACTGCATAGGATTCATGATATTCGATTTCGGAAGAGGCATTAGACCGATTGCCTAATTTATCTTTTAAGCGTTGTATGTATATCGAATTTGGCGTGCCATCAGGTCGCCAGCGTGGTACTAGAAAACAACTCAAACCATTCTCCGTATAAGCAAGTGTAAGCAATGCATCACTCATAGGGGCCGAACAAAACCATTTATGGCCCACCAGCTCATAGGCTTCACCAGAGCCTTTATGATTTATGGGATATGCTTGTGTAGTATTTGCACGTACATCACTCCCCCCTTGTTTTTCCGTCATTGCCATACCGAAAGTGAGTCCTTGCTTTTCTTCAGAAGGAATAAATCGAGAATCATATTGATTAGATATAATCTTAGGTTCCCACTGCTTGGCTATTTCTGGTTGATGTCTTAACGCAGGGACCACGGCATAAGTCATCGTAATTGGGCAACATACACCTTGTTCAATTTGTCCAAATAGAAATTCCAATGCGGTATGCGCAACATGCCCACCACTTTCCGCAGTCCAAGCGATACTGTGAATTTCGTGCTCTATCGCTATCTTCATCAACTCATGATATGTCGGGTGATATTGGACCTCATCTATTCGATGACCAAATCGATCGAAAGCTCGAAGTTCAGGTATTTGGCGATTTGCTTCAAATGCGAGATCGATACAACGTTCACTGCCGATTAACTCTCCAAATTTATTTGCTCTAGCTTCCGCCCAATCCGCACCTTCACGGCACAAGGCTTCTTTAAGCACGATGTTGGATTCATAAAGGTTAATATTGACTAAAGGAGGAGGCTGATTAAGTACATCATGAGTTGTTAACTGCGTAATGACTGCGCGATCATTCATGCTGGTCTCATTTACTGATTAATAAAAATTCGAATTAAAAGCTCTATTCTTTTAAATAATGCTTGAGCACATTATAGAACTATTTTCTTGGTAATGATTCATAGGTTTAATACTCCATAATAAGCTATTATGTAAATAGTGAATGAAAATAATTGATATGAAAATCACATCTCTTTTTCTTGGAATTTTTATTGCTATATTTTCGGGTCATGTCTCTGGTGTCGATAAAGCTACCATCACTTTCCCATCAAAAGATGGTCTAGAAATTACCGCAGACACTTACCTTATACATGAAGATAAAAGCACACCCCTTATCGTTCTCTTTCATCAAGCCGGTTGGAGTCGCGGTGAATATCTAGAGATTGCACCAAAACTTAACAAAATGGGTTTTAATTGCATGGCTATTGATCAGCGCTCTGGTGAGTCTATTAATGGACTTAAAAATGAAACTGCATTTAGGGCCAAACAAGCTAAAAAAAGCACCCGATATATTGATACCTTACCCGATATGCAAGCTGCACTTCTTTATGCGAATACACAATATAGTGAAAGTAAAATAATCGCTTGGGGCAGCTCCTATTCTGCAGCACTTGTATTACAAATCGCTGGGGAACAGCCTGAATTAGTCGATGGAGTACTTGCTTTTGCTCCAGGTGAATACTTTTCTAAACAAGGTAAATCCAAATCATGGATTCAAGATGCAGCTACAAACATTAAGGTACCAGTATTTATCACCTCAGCTCGCAATGAGAAAAGTAAGTGGTCAGCTATTTATTCTGCAATTAAATCCAAAGAAAAGACGTCATTCATCCCTTATACGAAAGGCAATCATGGATCAAGAGCATTATGGAAACAATTCGAAGGTAATGAGGAATATTGGAATGCAGTGAAGGCTTTTTTAAAAAATAATTTTCTTTAATTGTGCACATATACTCGCTTGATTTATATCATATCTTATATATTTTGTATCTGCTTTAATAAAATTCTACATAAATGTTGCAGTTAAAGAACATAGTATTAAACTATATCGAAAAATTTAACGGAGTTTGAAAGGCATGCAAATCACAAAACAACTATTAGACCTAAAAGGTGGTAATTTAATAACTATAGATCCGAATAGTTCTGTATACGATGCGATTAAAATTATGGCTGACAATCACATTGGTGCATTGCCTGTGATGGAAAATGATAATTTAGTTGGGATAATTACTGAAAGAGATTATGCCAGAAATGTAATTCTTAAAGGTAAATCCTCTAAAGTAACACCTGTTAAAGATATTATGACCTCTAATGTTCTATGCGCAAAACCTAATCATTCATTAGAAGAATGCATGGCATTAATGACTGATAAACGTGTGAGACATTTGCCAGTTATAGATAATGGTAATGTAATCGGCATCATCTCGATCGGTGATTTAGTAAAATCAATTATTTCTGAACAAAAGTTTATGATTGAACAATTAGAGCATTACATCAGTGGTTTGCCGACTTGAGAAAAGGTTAAGTGTATTCGGAAGTCACTACACCAAATTCAATTTTAGATTTTTGGTTCTCCGAGCCTACCAGTAAGCGTTGGTTTAAATCTACTTCAGAGTTCGACGAGGAGATTCGTAATAAATACGAACCGATATGGGAGTTTGCATCTAACAATAAATTGGACCATTGGCAAAAAATTTCAGAGGGCGCCCTTGCCTTAATAATTATTCTCGATCAATTTCCATTAAATATGTTTCGAGGAACTGCGAAGAGCTTTTCAACAGAAATAAAGGCTATCGAAATTTCGCATTTTGCAATTTCTAATAAATATGATTTAAAGCTAACACCTATTCAATTGCCTTTTCTTTATATGCCATTAATGCATAGTGAAAACCTTGAAGACCAAAATCTATCTGTCGCATTGTTTGAAAAAGCAGGTCTTGAAAACAATTTAAGATATGCAAAACACCACCGAAATATCATTCAAAAATTTAGCCGTTTTCCACATAGAAATGAGATCTTGAATAGAGCAAGCACTAAAAAAGAGCTTGAGTATTTAACCTCAACTAAAGCATTCAAAGGTTAACCCGCATCGTACAACAGACCGCCCTTAAATATTTGGCAACAGTTGCAAAAATAAATGCTATGAAAAGCTTCGAGAAATTGAGTTTGTACTTAGCATGGATTGCCCGATTATTGGCTGGATCTAGCATCTTCTCGCTTGCTCCTCCTTCAATTTATAGCGACGGCTATGACTTTCAGTCCAGAGCTGTTTCAAGTAAAGCATACTTTCACCCAAAATCCCGGGCTCTCGTGCACGATGCAGGTTAATCACTTCGTGCAAACAAACTATTCGTGGCGCATTTTATTACTTGCAGTCCTTATGATTGCTTCTCTATTAAGCTTTTACTTTGTTGAACCTATTTCTCAAGATTTGGCATACCATTCTTTTGCAGATACTCGAAAAATTTGGGGCATCGCAAATTTTTTTGATGTGATTTCCAACCTACCTTACTTGTTAGTTGGCTTTGCAGGACTGTCATATGTATTTACAAATTGGAGTAGGAAGGACTCCTGGGGTTGGCTTATAATCTTTTTATCTATATTTCTGCTGGCTGTAGGATCATCTTACTACCACTTAAACCCCAACAATGAGACTCTAACCTGGGATCGATTGCCAATGGCTATAGGTTTTATGGCCTTATTTGTAAAAGTGCTAGGCGAATATGTAAATATTAAGCTTGAACACTGGCTACTTGTTCCAATGTGCTTATTAGGCATATATTCAGTCATCTATTGGCATATTACCGATGATTTAAGGATATATGCTTGGGTACAATTTTGTTCTTTAGGACTATTGTTGGTAGTCATTTCTTTATACAAACCTAATACTTTTCAAACAAAATATCTAATTTATGCAATAGTTTTTTATACTTTGTCTAAAATTACAGAACATTTTGATGAGACTATCTTTACATTTACCCAGGAAATGTTAAGCGGGCACACCATCAAGCATATATTGGCAGCAATCGGTACATTCTTCCTCTATATGCTCTTAAAATACCGTAATACATAATATTTTTTCCTCTTTCAATCATTTCTAATAAAATATATTCATGGAACGTTTATTCTATCCTGAAGACGAAAAAGTTCACCCATGGTTAGCGATATTATTAGAATCGTACTCTATTACAGTCCAATGTGTCTCAGCGGCTATTGAATTCGAAACTACAGAAGATAGAAAATTAGCCCGCCATCGAGGATGTGCTGCATGTTCCCGCACCCATAAATCGATCTCTGTAACGCCGATTAAGTTAGTAGTTATTTCTTGGTATGCCACTGAAAAAATCGATAGTCCAAGACGTGAAAAATTAATTGCACAGTTAAAAAAATATGAAACTAGTGGATCATGTCCTTTTTTAATTGATGATATGTATTCTATTTATGAGCTTCGACCTTATGCATGTAGATACTTTAATGTGTTCAATAAAGTATGCGAAGAAGGAGAATACGCCTATTACACACGCAACGAGGATGTGCTCACTCCCTCACAATCCACCATTGACGAAGTTTATTTTAGTACACTTCCTTTTTATAGTTTAGAACAAATTGAGGATAACATGCAAAAAATTAACGATGGTGAAATTAATAAAATCATTTATGTTTTACAGGAAAATAACTGGATAAGTCTCGCAGCTAAAATGACTACATATGATTTAGCGAGTAAATAAGTTTTAAACTTACTCATGCTACATTCACACAACCATCAAAGTCCAAAAAACTATAACGCTATTTTTGCTATTGGTATCGCGCTCAATATTGTTTTTATTATATACGAAGCAATTTTTGGCATTATCTCAAATTCCTTAGCTTTAATTGCTGACGCTGGTCATAATCTTGGAGATGTATTAATTCTTTTGCTTGCTTGGGGCGCTATGTACTTAGCACAACGTAAACCCACACCTACAATGACTTATGGCTTACGGCGCGGCACGATACTTGCTGCACTCATAAGTGCATTATTATTATTAATGACGATGGGTGTTGTTGCGTGGGAAGCTATTGGCCGTTTTTACTCGGTCTCACAAGTTGATTTTATAACAATAATACATGTGGCAGGACTAGGTGTTGTGATTAATTTAATTACTGCTCTTTTGTTCATGTCTAATAAAGATCAAGATTTAAATATAAAGGCTGCCTTCCTTCACATGGCTGCAGATGCAGGCGTATCGCTTGGTGTTGTAGTTGTAGGTATTATCATTATGTTTACTGGTTTCTTTTGGCTAGATCCGGCAATCAGCTTGTTAATTGTTGTAGTAATTATTCTAAGTACATGGGGTTTATTGCAAGATTCTTTCAATTTAGCAATGGATGGTGTTCCTAAAGGCATCGACCCTGATGTAGTTAAAAATTTCATCCTTGCACAAGATGGAGTAAAAGAAATACATGACTTGCACATATGGGGAATGAGCACTACTCAAGTTGCATTGACTGCACATATTGTACGTGACACAAGTTATATTGATGATAATTTTCTTCATAAGTTAAGCACAGATTTACAAAATCACTTCGGGATCGTACACCCTACTATACAAATAGAAGCTGGGACTGACGCATACATATGCAACCAGGCTCACCCAGATAGTATTTAATTCAAGTAGATTTAAATTAATTTTAAAGTTATGAAAAGTAAATTTATAATTAAAATGTTTTCGATATTCATTTTATTAGTGTATTTATTCACTCAAATATCGGCATGTGGCACACCTGTAAAAAAATCTGCAACACGAAAGAAAATACACACTAATGAAAGACATTCGGAAACTATTGCTAAAAAGAAACGCGTTGAAACTGAATCTCATAAAGCTGGAACTAGTTCCAGACTAATTTATGCTTCGAATCGTACGGGTAATTTAGAAATATGGACATCTGAGATAGATGGCTCAAATCCTATTCAGCTTACGGACAACAACATATACGAAAGTTGGTGGCCCAGAGTTTCTCCTGATAAAACAAAAGTGTTGTTTTATCGGTCGCCAAAAGGGACTGATGAAAGCTCTTATAAACAAACTTCTCTTTGGAGGATCAATATAGATGGAAAAAATGCAACTGTGTTGATACCCAATAGATCGTATGGTTGGCATACACAAGGTGTAGCCAATTGGTCGCCAGATGGCACAAAAATAGTTATGGCTGCGTCCAGTAAAAATAGTCTCTGGCACCTGTACGTCACTGATTCCAGCGGCAAAAATCCTGTTCGTGTCTCTAAGCGACAAAGCCTTTACCTAGACCCATCTTGGTCACCAGATGGCACAAAGCTTGTGTACAGTGCATTTCCAAATGACTACAGCGGTTCTAAATTAAATCATCTAGAAATATTTACTTCAAATTTGGATGGGAGTAGTGAAAAAAGACTAACATTTGATGAACACCGTGATCATGACCCTTATTGGTCACCTGATGGCCAGTGGATCACATTTGAAACTGAAGTAATGCCCTTGTATTGGCTGTTAGGCAAATGGGCTTTGCGAATTACTCCTGCTAACGGTGGAGAAACTATCGAACTATTAAATGATGGTCATGTAAATACTCTACCACGATGGAGCCCAGATTCATCACAGCTTTATTTTTACCGCTTGCGCTTTCGAGAAGACAAAAAATTTGGCCTTTGGCGTATTAATCGAGATGGGACAAACTTAATACAAATAAGCGGTAGCAGTAATTATAAAGATATACAAGCTGATGTTTATTAGTTGATTCTATTATTCTTTAAGCAAATCACCTGCTTTAAGAGGTTTCATAGTTGATAGTAACAATGGAATAATACTAAACGTTGCAAACAATGATACCAGCATCGCAATACTGGTAAGTAATCCAAAGTAAATAGAAGGTACAAAATTCGATAACACCAAAACAATAAAACCAAGTGTAATTGTAACAGATGTAAAATAAAGTGCCTTACCTACAGTTGTTTGAGACTTATAAATAGCTTGATAGCTGTCACTACTTATCGCGTATTCTTTTTTATAGCGATGAATATAATGTATTGCGTAGTCAACTCCGATACCAATTGTGATTGCCGCAATAGTAATAGTCATTATGTCTAAGGGTATACCAAATACACCCATGAGCCCCAAAATAAACAAAGCAGTAAAAATATTCGGCAATGTACCAATTATGGCTAATTTTAGGCTACGGAATAGGACGGTCAACATAATTAGAATACATATAAAGACTGTACCTAATGTAAGAATTTGAGAACGAAATAAACTTTGTAAAACATTATTGTACAAAACACTTATTCCCGTTATACGAACCTTCTCTCCATTTTTCACGAAGCCTTTATTTAAATCTTCTCTGATCTTATTCAGTAAATCGTTTCGAATTAATGTGTGATCCGAGTCTTTAATGCGCGCCAATATCCGTGCCTGGCCTCCATCATTGGAAACATATGGTGAGATCAGTACTTGTTTTATATTTTCAGGTATCTTCGAATAGACTAGAGATAAATGAAAGTCCTCTAGTGGCTCACCTTTATTTATAGTACGAAAAACCTCCTCAGTACTGGCAAGTGATAGTACTTTTCCAACTTGTGGTAAACCTTCAAGGTAATTATGCATATTATTAATTTTCCTGATGCCACTACGATTATACCAATAACTATTTGCGGTGAAGTCATCTTGCGTTTCTTCAAGGCCTGCTAAGTAATCACCAAATTCTTCATCCTCTTCCTCTTCTAGATCCTTTTCTATTTCGGGTGCAGCTTCTAATATTACCTCTAAAGGTACTGTGCCACCTAATTCTTGATCAATTAATTCTAGACCTTGATAGATATCTGTTGTCTTTTTGAAATAATCAATAAATCGATTCTCAACGGTTAGCTGACTCATTCCGACTAAATTCAAAATAAACATACCAATTAGTATGATTATTGTTAATGCTTTATTACTAACAATTGCATTAAGAATGTTTTCAAGAAAAGCTGCGGATTTGTCTTTTTGGAAATGCTTAGATTTTGGTTCGATTAATTTGATTAATGACGGTAATACAGTAAATGTGAGTAAAAACGCGCAAAAAAGTCCTAAAATCATCATGTATCCAAATATAATTACAGGATTAATATCACTAACAACCAAAGAGAAAAATGCGATAGCTGATGTTATAACCATATAGAAACATGGTGTTATAATTTGTGATAGTGTTGTTTTTAAATTTTCATCAACACTATTATCTGGATATGCGGACTGTGTTTCTTGATAACGAATGATGACATGAATCGATAATGCTATTGAAAATATAATAAGCAATGCAACAAAGTTTGAAGATATAATTGTTAGTTGAAATCCTATTAATGCTGTAATTCCTGCAACTAATAAAACATTTAATATCGCACATATTAGTGCTAAAAATATCCACGTCAGCGTTCGAAAAAAAATAAATAACACTAATACCATTATGATTATAATTACAAAACCAAAAACCTTGATATCTTGAACAACGAAAACCTTCATATCACTGCCAATCAAGGGGGCTCCCGCCAAATAAAACTCGCCCTTATTTGTTACATTCAATATAATATTACGCACTGAAGAAAGTACATCTTTATAACGCTTATTAATTAATTGTCTTTCTGTAGAAATTCTGCTGCGTATCGTTTCAAGCTCTGATAATTCATTTTTATCTAATGATTTAGATTCCTGTTTTTCAAGTAATACATATTTTCGTTGCAATAAATTAATTAATTCTTGGTTCTTCAGAATATCAACCTTTATTGCCGTAGTACTTAGATCTTTACTTACTAGGTTGTCCAAATAAATAGGACTTGTAGTAAATTCTTGACGTGCTTTGACTATATCAACTTGTGGTGACAATAAATTTGCAAACTTTGTTTTACCTGTATTTTTATCTCTTTCAATCTGCAGTAGTAATGGAACATTACTGATAGCTGTAACACCCGATACACCTATAATATCTTTAAACTTATTCGCAATATTATCTATAAAAGCTATAGTGTCTTTATCTAAAATCTCGGACTTTGGTTTATAACCTACAATGATGTATTCATCAGTCCCATAGTGTCGATGTATTTCTCGATAGTATTTAAGGTCAGGGTCACTCTCTAACATGAGTGAATCTGGAGATGCATCAATATTTAGATTCTTAATATGTAAGCTACATGCAACAACTAGAGCAAGCATGCCTATAATGATTAAAATTGGAAAACGTGTGACTGCACGTGAAAGCGTATTAACTAATCTAGAAAACATTATTTAATATTTGCCATTTATATATATTTTATACACTACCACACCATGAAATCACGGTTTAAGTGTTTATTTAAAGATAATCAACAATTGATCAGCAACTTATTAAACTCACTTACTTGCGTCTTATGCATAAAATGTGTTGGGATATTCATCTCAGCAAGTAGTCTAGGCAAAGTAGAATCAATACAGCATTGATTAGCAAGTTCGGCTATCGTTGGCTTAGCTAAAGTTAGTTCAGCAGATTTTACAAATAGCAGATGATCTACCGATAAAAAACTTGCTAACCAAGCTGCAAGACTATCCGATGTCACATCCCAGGATTTTTCTAACTTACAATATCGACGAACCATGTCGTATGGCTCCCAAATAGCTACTTTTGCTTGATTCCAGCATGCGTATATTTGTTCTTTTGTTTCCGCTATACAAAGCTTGGGGCAGAGTGAAGCCATAAAATATCCAAACTGTTGCATGCCGAGAACCGCCATATTATGCGCGAGTACTTGATCAAGTCCGTATTGTTGATCAACTAAACGTACTTGATCGGCAAATGGGCCTCCTCCAGGCACAATAATAATATTTTGTTTATTGCAGTTGCTTAAAGAATTCAACCACTTAACAAGATACTCACTATTATAAAGACTTCCTCCAATCTTAATGACCCATGGCATAGGTTCTACCTTGGTTAAGTAAATCCATCATTGCAGTCGCCTTATCGAAAGTTTCTTGGTATTCCGCAGTCACATCAGAGTCATGCACAATCCCCCCGCCGGCATAAAAATACATATGTTGAGCTTTATGTAAGATAGTACGGATTGCAATGTTTGTATCCATAGTGCCATCGAACCCTATATACCCTATCGAACCACAATAAATACCTCGACGATGTGGTTCCAATTCCTCAATAATTTCCATAGAACGTAATTTAGGCGCACCAGTGATAGAACCACCAGGAAAACAACCACGCAATAGATCAATAGCAGATCTTTGGCTTCTTAATTTTCCAGTTATTGTGCTAACCATGTGATGTACATTTGGGAAACTTTCTATATCAAAAAGTCCTGGTACTTGCACCGTGCCTAGCTCGCAATTTTTGCTAATATCATTACGTAACAGATCTACGATCATTACATTTTCTGCTTGATCTTTTTTACTATTAATGAGCTCTTGTATCAAAGATTGGTCTTTATTTTTGTTTTTTGAACGCGGACGTGTCCCTTTAATTGGCTTTGTTTGTACAAGTCTTTCTCTGACAGATAAAAACCGCTCTGGTGAATTACTAAGAATTTGAAAATCTGGATAATTCATATAAGCGCTGAATGGTGATGGGTTAATATCCCTCAATTCTTGATAAGCCAACCAAGGATCACCTTCGACCTTTGCACTGAAACGTTGTGCGAGATTGACTTGGTAGCAATCCCCCTCAAGTATATATTTTTTTATTTTCTTAAAGGCATGGTTGTATGACTTTTGTGTCATATTAGAGCTCACACGACTCTTTACTTTAAATTCTGAACACTTAACACGTGGAGACTTTGTAGTGAATAATTTTTTTAGATCACTCCAATTTCTTCGTGTTTTTACATCAGATTTATCTCCTACCAAACTAGATTTTTTTTTCTTATGATCAACAATTACGGCCCATGAATAAATTCCCATAACCATATCTGGCAAAGCCAAATCATCAATAGATATACAAGGAATTTTTTCTGTATATCGGCCTAAGTCATAGCTAAAATAGCCAAGCGCTCCACCAATGAATGGAAGTTTGTTTTTATTTTTTTTAGCAACTGAAAGCTGCTCTTTAAGTACAGCAAAAGGATCATCTGGAACTGTAAAGCATTCTGACCATGATTGAATTTTTGTTTTATTGTTTTTAGTTGTTATACATAGAGTTGGTCTTGCAACTATAATATCATATCGTCCTTGTGCACTTGTTGGTTGGTTACTGTCTAAAAAAACAGACCATGGCTCATCTGCAACTTTGTCAAACAGTATAGTGCTATCAGAATGATACGTAAGATCTTCAATCAAAAGATCAGTCATGTATAAAATCTCTGATAGGCTAAACATGCAACAGAAGCTGCAGGTGCACAATCCCCAACATTAATTTCATTATTTGTCCTTTTAAATTTACATAGACTTTCAAAATCGATATATCGACGATTAAATCGTTGCGCGACTTCTTCAATAAGAAATCGCCCCACCCCTGCGCCAATAATTGGAATATTTAATGGCTGTGAAAATTTAGAAAGCTGCTTGCGACAAGCATTAATAATCAATTGCAATTGTTGTTCACGTATATATTCTGAAACATGCTGCCAGATAGATAACTCTTCTATGTTAGCATCGAAACCAAACATTCGCGCCAGCCGAGTAGCACTGCTTACAAGATCTTTGCTGCGACCATCTAAAGTTTCACCCATATCTGCGTATTCTGGTAGCTCATTTGTAAGCCGATATACATCAGCGGTATTCGCAAAACACTCATTAATAACGGGGATAAATCTATCTTTGATTGGCGCAGACTTACAAAGTGCGAAAATTGGTGTTCGAACTACTCCACAATAAACTAATTCTCTTGCATAGAGTCTTTCTGCATCAGAATAGCCATCAAAAATTGCCTCGTGATCTTTTATTCTCACAATGTCGCTTGTTGTGCTCCCTATATCAACAAACAAAGCATCACTTATACGTGTGGCGATGTACTTGGCGCTTGCCAACCAATTTGCTGATGCAATTTCTTCATGCGCATCTATAGCTTGATCAGAACTTAAAAAGCCTTTATCCCCTGCAAAATAACCAATCTGCACACCTTGCAAATTATTTTCTATCTCCTTAATTATCTTAACGATACCATCTTTTCGATTACTAAAATGGTCTACCAACTCACCTGTCATAGTTATTGCATGCGTAGTGTTCGAAAAATCGAAATTCTTCTGAACAATAAGCATAGAAGCGTGTAACTGATCTAATCCAAGCCATAGTGGACATGGCAATTGACACACTTGAGATATAGACTCGGCAGTAGTAGCTAACGCAACTTTTACATGAGCACCTCCGATATCCCAACCTATAACACTATTAAGCTGCACGATTTGTCTCTAGATCTACAGTAATTTTATTTTTCATCGTGCTATTCAATCTTGGTAACTGATGATGTGTAAAACAATCCAAGATTAATCCAGCTGGATTAACACCCAATGCACATTTAAGACCAACATATGATGTGGTTAATCTAGGATTAATTTCTACTAATAGGATTTCATTTTCTGTTATTAAAATATCAACACCTATATAGCCTCGTAAACCTGGCAAAACTTGTACTAATTTTTTGCTAAATGGTTTGAATTGGTTTTTCTCAAAGGCGTTGACTTTACATTTTTTTAGGACTAAACCCCCTTTCTGTTCAATCAGACATTGTTCATTACAACTTAATAACAAACATTCACCATCCCAACATATTAAACTTAAGCTTGCGTGTCCGCCTTGAATAAACGGTTGGATAATAAATTCCTGATCTGAATGTTGCGCAAGAGCATGTTCCAGATTATTTCGGCTATGCAGCAAAGATAAATTCTCACAACCTACCCCATCAGCTGGTTTCATTACAAATTGATCAGTATGTAAAGCTTCTATTTCGTTTGATAAATAGGTGGGTATTTGTGCAATACCATATGCTTGCAAGTACTTAAAGGTATCATACTTGTTACTTGTTAGCTGAATAGCTTCTATATTACTGTTTAACAATGTAAACGATTGGTTTGAATATCTTTCACACAGTGTGGCTAATATGCGATTAGTTTCTGGTGCGATTATTAACAAAGCATCAATCTGTTTAGTTAGCTTTTCAAGCTTCTCAATATAACTTTGCTCTGGTCTAATAATAATATCATTTGCAGATATTGATTTATTACTTAAGCGATAGTCTCGTAGTGCACTTACAGTAGTATGAGGCAGAGCCTCAAAATCATTCACTACTGCTTTAAGCATTAAGTCGCCTTCTCGAACTAATGATGAAGGTAATACACAATCTATCATTCCACCACCAGTGATATACTCAAAGATTAAAATATTCATACTGATCTATGATGCAAATTATTCCAGTTCTTGATCTTTCTAGAGGCTTAGTTGTGCATGCAATAAAGGGGGATCGAAAAAACTATTTGCCAATAAATTCGCATTTATGCCCATCTTCCGATCCTATTGAAACAATTAAATGTTTTTTAAATCTCTATGCCTTCAAAAGAATTTACATTGCGGATTTAGATGCATTACAACATCAAAGTGATAATGCAGATATCATTGAGTCGATATGCATAGTGTATCCAAATCTTGAGATATGGCTAGACACTGGGGTTTCATTGATAAAATATTATTTAGAAAATCCTAAATTTGATTTGCTGCGAATAATTCTATCTACAGAGTCAATCGACTCAAAATCTACATTTATCTCGTTAATGAATGTTTATGCACATCATCGCTTTATATTTTCTATTGATTATAAATCAGGAGCAATTTTAGGCCCACAGGATCTTTTGCTGGCAGACGATCAATGGCCAACAGATATACTAATTTTAAATCTTGATCATGTAGGTGCCAATGACGGAATAAATATACCTGCTCAATTAAATCACCATACTTTATTTCAAGCTCACAATACTTACTATGGTGGTGGAGTAAGGAACATCAATGATTTATATAAACTAAAAACATTAGGTGCTGCAGGTGCGCTACTTTCAACTGCGCTGCATAATAAAATGATCACAACAAGCGATCTAGTGTCTCTCAGCCAATAACTTTTAATCGATGTTGTATATCTTTACCCAATAAAGTGCGCAGTTGCGACTTACCTAAATCTTCTGAAGTAAAATATTTTAATAATGCGCTACGCCCATGCGTTTGTAGCTCTTGTAAGCTAGGTCCCTTATAACAACAATGTGATTGTGATGTTTCAAAAATTTGTAACTCTGTGAGTCCTGGAAGGTATTCTATCAATCTTTCCCAAATAAAGATGCTCAGTAATTCTGTACTAGATCGCCAACACAATTCTGGTGCTACATAATTCAAATTATGATGATCCAAATCGTCAACAATTTTTTGCTTAACAATGCGTTTTAAATATCCATAGTCAACGACAAAACCAGTAAGCGCATCGATATGATCTTTAACTTTGACATTTATTGCATAACGACCACCATGTAAATTAACGCATTTGTCAGGATGGTCTGTAATGTAATGTGCTGAATCAAATACTAGCTCTTTAACTACAGTTGCTTGATCATGTGACTCAAAAAACCTTTCACACGCATTAGGAATTTCCTTAAGGTGCGTAGAAATAAGATGTAACAAACGTGCAGTATCTTCAAGCGTCTCACATCTGACCAATTGTCCATTTTTGTATACGGATTCAGAAAGGTGCTTTAAGCGAATTTGATAATTACACGCGAGTTCATCTTCGACTCTTTTTGCATCCTCGCATAGAGGAAAATCAATAAACAAATACCCTGCATGAATTTCTCCAATGTGCGCAATTAACACAGTGATTTGCTGTAAAAATGATTCCACCGAAGAATGGACAATTCTGGGCGGCAAATACACTGTTGGTACTTTCAAACTATTTTTAGCGATCACTCGGTGACTCGCATTTTCATAAAAATATTCCTGCCTATACTGAAACCCTACCGACTGCAATGATTTCAGGTACCAAAGCAATTGTTCGAGCCTACGTACTCCTAAACTGATAACAGTAAATTCACCTTCTCTGTTCATTGCCTGTGCCATATGCAATCCAGCAATGATGTCCTGCACAAGTCGATTAGTGATTTTATTTGGTTGTTGATAGGCAGTAATATCATCCACTTGGTTAATCTGTTCTGCGTTTAGTAACAGGTCTAAAGGTAAGTGATGACGTATGGAATACTCTTGTAGTGTTAGTCCACTACAAGCTAATAGATGTTCATTGGTCAGTTGACTGCCAACTTCTTTTTCACAATCAAGACATTGCATATTAAAAAATTGATTTTGAATACTAGAAACTTTTGCACCTGGCATTATATAAGAAATGTGTGCTCGCCAAAAAAAATGCCTCGGACTGGCCGAGGCATTTCATGCTTTACCTTAAAAAATGCTTAGAAGCCCTTGAATGGATGCTCCGCGCTATCTTTTTGTGCAACAACAGTTGATGCTTTAGGCTCGTCTTTAACCGCGCGCTCGATCGATTCTTTTACTGCTTTGTAGTTGTTTTCATAAATAGCTTCGTTGCTCTTCGCTTCCCAGTGAATGAATACACCTACGCATATAAATACGTCATCTGCTTCGTCCGCTGGAATGGTGCCATCTTCA
>CAJHZF010000268.1_pt1 | contig 30895 bp, 44 predicted proteins | sample 9198891 | NCBI WGS metagenome assembly CAJHZF01 (sample SAMEA7708349, study PRJEB35096) | sediment metagenome | biome: marine neritic benthic zone biome [ENVO:01000025]; feature: sediment [ENVO:00002007]; material: shallow marine sediment [ENVO:03000034] sea grass bed [ENVO_01000059] ...
CTTGATTGATGAGTACAATTCAAACTAGCTTAGGGTCGCTGATCCACCTTGGTGGTCCGGTGGTTTTACTTCTTATGCTGTTTTCAATAGTGGGTTTAGCAGTTGTGTTGCTAAAGATCTGGCAGTTTTTGTCACTACGCTTGAATTCAACTAAGTTTGTTGTAGACGCACTAAATTTATGGAAAAGGAACGAGCAGGAAATGGCCATCGGTGTGGTTGATGGAAGAAACCATCCTGTGGCAAAGGTTTTACAAACCGCATTTGTGCGTTGCACGGCAAAGTCGGGGATTTCTATAGAAAATGCTCGTGAAGAGACGATGCGTGTTGCCCGTGCCCAACTTGAAAATCTTAGAAGTTATTTACGCATTTTGGAAGTTATTGCCGCCTTGAGTCCGCTATTGGGTTTATTTGGTACGGTACTCGGTATGATTAAGGCCTTTCGCGAACTCGAGCTAGCGGGTAGCCGCGTTGATCCAGCCGTTCTCTCGGGTGGAATTTGGGAGGCATTATTAACTACGGCTGTAGGTTTAGCTATAGCAATACCTGCTGTGTTGATGGTGAGTTATTTTGATCGTGTAATCGATCGTGTGAGGCATCATATGGAAGATGCCGCAACACAGGTATTCACAAGTAGCGAGTTATCCCACAAAGTTCGTGTGATTGATAGCAAATCATCATCTGCTGCTTGACTATGCAGATTTCCATTACACATAAAAAACGCAATCTAATTAGTCTCACACCGCTCATCGATGTGGTGTTTATATTGCTCGTGTTTTTTATGTTGGTGACTAACCTTTCACGATATGCAAGTGTTTCGCTGAATGTTGCACAAGATGAAGAAGCAATAGATTTGGAACAAACGAGCTCTATAATTGAAATTTCGTCAGAAGGAAAAATTGATTTTGATCAAAACGAAATTGAAATATCAAGATTAAAACAATTGATACAGAAAAAAATTCAGAAAAATTCTAAACATATATTTTTTATTAAACCATCTGAGCAAACAACTATACAAAATACAATTTTGGTACTAGATGAATTAGTACCAATCGCGCCAAATAATATTTCATTTCTACGAGGTCTAACCGACGATTCAAAATGATTCTCGAAGAGTTACAAAAGCCACAAGAGATGGAAAACATATTGCCGCTTATCAATGTTGTTTTTCTTTTGCTTATATTTTTCATCTTGAGCGGTGTGGTTACAAAACCTGAATTATTTGAAGTATCACCACCAGAATCCATCAGTGATCACGAGCTGGATCAAGAGCCCATACAAATTTTATTAAGTAGAGGTGGCAAACTAGCACATGGCGAGGAATCTATTACAACGCAGCAATTTCAGCGGCTCATCAGACAAGCTAAACAAAATTACTCGGATACACTATTACAAATTAAGGCAGATCAAGAAGTCGAAATGCAAAAAGTATTTGAGATTATGGAAATTATTAAAGCTGCACGTTATGAAAATTTTCAATTGCTGACGTTGAAAAAATAATCACTCTGATCTAAATAATGGAAATAGGGGCTCGACATTGGCTGACAGTAATTTCTATAGCTATGTTGATGCATGCATACGCTATTTGGAATTTGAATCTTACCAGTGACTCCATAGAGACTGGTTTGCTCACGCAATACACGATTGATCTGACGACTTTTAAAGCAGCTCCTGAGCCAATCAAGTTAAAACCTTTTATCCCGCCACCGCCTAAAGAAGTTCAAGCATCAATTCCTGAGATCAAACCCGAAACTAAACCAAAGCCAAAAGTGGTTGCACCTAAATTTGAACAGCCAATTACCGTAGAGAAGCTCGAACCAATAGAATCTGTGCCAGTACAGGCTCCAAAAGTTGCCAAAGTAACGCCATCAGTTACACCCTTACGAACTCAAGCCGAAATTAACCTTGAGAAAGCAAATTATTACCAACTTATTTTGAAAAAACTAGAGCAGCTAAAAAAATATCCATCTCGTGCGCGTCGCCGAGGAGAGCAGGGAACGGTGCGTTTAACATTTTCCTTGAATCAAGATGGCAGTTTGTATAGTCATGAGATTACAAAGAGCTCTGGTTCTCGTGCCTTAGATCGTGAAGTAGAACAGCTTATTGTTAGAGCATCACCATTTCCACCAATACCCGAGATTATGGGTACAGGTAAACTTGAACTCTCCGTGCCCATTTCCTTCACACTCCGTTAATAAGAGTTGCTTGACAGTATGTGGCCACTGGTAATTTACCTCACATTCATTCCACGCAAAATTAGATTTGATTTAGATTTTGACCGTAGTCCCTGGAAACAAACTTGCAACTCACTTATCTAGATGATCAAGATAATTTAGCCGAATTAGAAGAAAAAACGGATAGCTGCATCATGCTGAATACGAGATTGGATTATAAGATTCCTATAAGCAATGCAGATATAAAATTATTTTTCCATGTGTGAACATGTTAGATGAAGATACGCGTAGATATAGTTCTTTTTTAATTCAACGTGCATCTTTGTCAGGTGTTAGTGCTAATGTTGGTATTTCTGTCAAATACCATGTCGTTAAGACTAGAAGCGTGTAGGCAGTGAAGTTTTAATTGATATTAAAAATTTTAGCGCGCGCCAAATACAACTATAGTTTTGCCATGTGCAGAAATTAAACCTTGTTGCTGAAGTTCTTTCAGTACTCGACCTGCCATTTCACGGGAACAACCCACGATTTTTGCAATTTCTTGTCGAGTTATTCGAATTTGCATGCCTTCAGGATGGGTCATGGCATCGGGTTGTTTTGCCAAGTCCAGCAGTGTATGTGCAACTCGACCCGTGACATCGAGATAAGCAAGATCAATGACTTTGCGACTTGTTTCGCGCAGACGCTTAGCAAGTTGACCCGTCAGATGCATCAAAATTTCTGAATCATGCTGAATAATTTCACGAAACTTTGAATATTGAATTTCAGCAACTTCGCATTCTTCACGCGCGAGGACGAGTGCGCTGCGCTCATTCTCCTCAAATAACCCCATTTCGCCAAAGAAATCACCTTTGTTCAGATAGGCTAGGACCATTTCGTGTCCGGTTTCGTCTTCTATCATCACGCGGACTGAGCCGCGTGTGATGAAATACAAGGTATTCGATGGGTCGCCCGCGTGAATGATGCGATTTCCAGAGCTATAACGCTTCGTGTGGCAATGTTCTAAGAAACGCTCCACAACTGCGGCATGTGCTGGTACCGTAGGGTTGATAGTGTTCAAACTAGACCTCGTAACCTAAGTGTTGCGCTAGTCTATGCAAGTAACTTACTGATGTCGACTGAAAAAATAGCCAGACGGTACAAATGAAAGTACGAGTAAAGTGGGTGGGTCATATGAGCTTTGTTGCCGAAACCGGCAGCGGGCACACTGTGGTCATGGATGGGCCACCTGAGCATGGTGGGCGCAACCTGGCTGCGCGGCCCATGCAAATGGTGCTGGTTGGGTTAGGAGGTTGTAGTGCCTTTGATGTGGTTGAGATCCTTAAAAAGGCTAGACAGCCAGTAGAAGACTGCCAAATAGTACTTGAAGCTGAGCGTGCAGATGCGATCCCAGCTGTATTTACTAAAATACATATGCATTTCATTATTGCTGGATCTAGTCTGAATGCAAAACAAGTGAATCGCGCGGTTGAGTTGTCAATAGATAAATATTGTTCAGTTGTAATGATGTTACGTCATAGCGTAGACATATCGTATGATTACGAAATACTTGAAGATGAACCAACCACTTTAAAGTCGTAGCGCGCCTTCTAAAAAATAATAAGATGAATATTGGAGAATCTAAATTTAGGCTGCATGGATTTAATAATCTTACTAAAACTTTAAGTTTTAATTTTTATGATATCTGCTACGCGTATACTTCAGAGCACCAACAAGAATATTTGCAATATGTGGATGAAGCATATAACGCACAGCGTTTGCAAAGAGTGCTCACCGAAGTTGCGGAAATTATTGGGGCAAATATTTTAAATATGGCAACTCATGATTATGAACCACGTGGTGCAAGTGTTGCTTGTCTAATATCAGAGGAGTCAGTTCTAACTGAAACAATTATCTCCAAAAAAAACACGCGAGTTGATGCGAAAAATGCACCTTTGAAAAAATCTTCAGTTGCTCACTTAGATAAGAGTCATATAACAGCACATACCTATCCTGAATATCACCCTGATAATGGCATTAGTACCTTTCGCGTAGATATAGATGTGTCTACTTGCGGACGCGTATCACCTCTTAAAGCATTGAATTATCTAATCGATAGTTTTGATGAAGATATTGTCATCCTAGATTATCGTGTACGTGGATTTACACGTGATATTGGAGGGCAAAAGCATTATATCGATCATGAAATTACTTCCATTCAAGACTTTTTGTCTGAGAAAACTAAGAAACAATATCAAATGATTGATATGAATGTAGATCAAGAAAATATTTTTCATACTAAAATGTTACTGAAGGATTTCAATATTGATGATTACTTATTTGGCAGAGGCGTGAATGAGTTTCAAGCCGATGAGTTAGAGATGGTAGAGCAGCAACTTAAAACAGAGATGAGTGAAATTTTTTATGGTATTAATTCTCTAAACTAGTCCATATATTGTAAGAGAATTTGTAGATTTGAGTAAAAAATTGTTTCTGCAATATGCAATAACTAAATCCAATAGGCTGTTTTAGTCATAATTTTAGATACAGCGCTCATTAATAACTTAGCAGGCTTCGGGAGTTTATATGCGCCTGCAGCTATTGCGGTTTTATCATGGATAGCTTCCTCTTCACGAATTTTTAATAAAATCTCTCGACTTTTTTGATCTTGTTCCGGTAACCGCGCAAGGTGTTCATCAAGGTGTTGTACCACTTGTTTTTCCGTTTCCGATATAAATCCTAGACTCCATTTATCTCCTAGTATGCCGGTTGCGGCACCGATGGCAAAAGAGCCTAAATACCAAACTGGAGTCAGTGTGCTGGGATGATCATTGAGTTCTGCTAAGCGTTTTTCGCACCATGCTAGATGATATTGTTCTTCCTGGGCAGAGTTATGCATTTGTTGTTTAATATTTTTGTCTCGCGCAGTTAGTGCCTGGCCATGGTACAGACCTTGTGCTGCGATCTCGCCGGCGTGATTAACCCGCATGAGTCGTGCTGAAAGCTGCTGATCAGATCTATTTAATTCTATGTTTGTGTCGATCTTATCTGCGGGCGAGGGATTAATTTTCATATTGCGCTTGACAAATATGGTGCGAAGACCACGATCAACATGGGATAAAAAATGATCTATTGCACTATAACTACGCATTTTTAGAGTATAGCAATTGTTGCGCTAATAAAGTGATTGGGTGGCAAACAATGATAGGGCTATTTTCACCTTGTAATTGTGTTTGAAAATGTAGCGCACAGCCTATATTACTTGTGACTAAGTATGTGGCATCGCTGGACTTTAATTCGGTAATTTTGCTGTTAATCAAATTATCTGCGAGCTTAGCCTGAGTGAGGGTATTTATACCTCCGGCTCCACAACAGGCCAAATCGTCTTGAAAAAAACTGAGCTGAATTTCAGGTATCTCGCTAAGCAACTGTTCAACGACTTGTAAGTTATTTGTAACAAATTTTTGTGTACAAGGCTTATGTATATATACTTGCTTAGGTAGAGGTTTGAATGCGAGTTTATGCTTTTCTAATTGTTCTAATACAAAGTTATTGATATCCATATGCTTATCAATAAGCTTTGTTGCGAATGTATCGTTTAAAAATTCTGGATACCGATTCAATTGGGCTCCACATCCGGTAGCCATGGAGACTAATATATCAAAATTCTCATTTATGAGTGGTTCTGAAAATTTTTGCATCAAAACCTTCGCCTGTTTTAAATTACCGCTGTGTTGATGCAATGCGCCACAGCAGTTCACTTGATTTTCTTTTACTATTTCACAATTTAAAGCTTGTAAAATAAATTTGGCAGCAGCCTTTATTGCATCTGAAAAAAGATCGCTCGCACATGAGTTTACTAAGGCAACGCGTGTCTTTTTCGTTGTTTTACTGATAATTGGTGTTGGTAAGTTTATTTTTTGTGGTTTAGGGATTAATGTAAAGAGGCGTAATGCATATGGGAATCTCACATATAATTTTGATAACAAATGATTTATACCTAAGCAGTGATACATTTTAAGCATATTTTTAACTAAGTTATGAGCACTAGCTTTGGTTAAGACGAATAACAGTAGTGACTGTTGTAAGCTGTATAATAATGAATGTTGATCACGTGTGATTTCACGACCCGCATCTAGAATTTTTTCGTATTTCACATTCGCAGGGCAAACTGCCTGACAGGTCATGCAACCCAAACATTGATCAAGGTGGTTTACTAATATTGGGTTTGGATTTAATTTACCTTCATGTAAAGCACGCACCAGTGCGATGCGCCCACGTGGAGACTCGGCCTCGTTTTTTGCGACAATATAGGTTGGACAATGCGGTAAACATAGCCCACACATTACACATTGATCTGCCGCATCAATGATTTCTTGATTTTTAGGGCTTGTAGTCAGCATCTCTTCTTAGCTATCCATATACAATGGCGATGGCCCACAGGAAGTGAGCTGGAGTCAAAGCCTTGGTACAATTTTTTCATCGCATCAATTGCTAGTTTGCCCTAGGGAGTTTGATATGTCCTTTTACAAACGCCACCTTTTTATGTGCGTGAATCAACGCGAAGATAAAAATTGTTGCCAAAATCATGGTGCGTCACAACTTCGCACCTATGCCAAGGATAAAACCAAGGAATTGGGTATTGCTGGACAAGGCGGGGTGCGCGTCAATCAGGCCGGCTGTATGGATCGCTGTGATGAAGGGCCGGTTGCCGTAGTCTACCCTGACGGCGTGTGGTACACCTATAAAGATGAGAAAGATTTGGATGAGATTATTACGAAACACTTAATGAATGGCGAAATCGTTGAACGCTTGAAGATTTAAAGATTGCAAAATATCTACTTAGAGACATCTACCAGCAGTTTCGCAACATTTAGCAGCAAAAATGCCAGTAAATTAGTTGACAATAATACAAATATATTAGAAAATACAAATATTCTGATGGTTTAACAGCTTTCAGAACTCCTCCATCTACTTCTGGTAGATCATTTATTAAGCGCGGGTTGCAAGATTTCGCGCTTTTTTTTGCGTAGATAAAACGATTACCTTGTAAGCATAAGATTTGTTCGATAGTATTTTGCGCCTTTCCAAACGACTAAAAGATATTTATTAAAGCATGCCCACAGCAAGTGCCAAACCTGCAGAAGTAAAGCGAGACTGGTATCTCGTCGATGCCACCGATAAAATCTTAGGTCGGTTGGCAAGTGAAGTCGCCAAGCGACTAAAAGGTAAGCACAAACCTATCTATACACCACATGTGGACACTGGTGATTGTATTGTTGTTATCAATGCTGAAAAGGTACGGGTTACAGGTAATAAACTTGATGACAAAATGTATCACCGCTATACAGGCTATGTTGGTAATCTCAAATCCAATAATCTGCGAGTAATATTGACGAAGCATCCCGAACGTGTCATAGAAAACGCAGTCAAAGGGATGTTACCTAAAAATCCATTAGGGCGTGCTATGTTTCGTAAATTGAAGGTCTACAAAGGCCCTGAGCATAAGCATGCGGCACAACAGCCACAAGTGTTGGAACTTTAATAATATGGCAAAAGATCAATTTTATGGTACGGGTCGCAGAAAGAGCTCTACAGCACGAGTCTATCTGCGTCAAGGTTCAGGCAATATTACGATTAATATGCGCACCCTAGATCGTTATTTTGGTCGTGAAACTTCGCGCATGATAATTCGCCAACCTCTTGAAGTATCCGATTTATCGAATAATTTTGATATTGACATCAAAGTCAAAGGAGGGGGTTCAAATGGCCAAGCGGGCGCTATTCAACTTGGTATTGCGCGTGCATTGTTGCAATACGATGGGGAGTTGCGATCGCCATTGCGTCAAAATGGATTTCTCACACGTGACGCACGTGAAGTAGAGCGTAAAAAAGTCGGTCTACGCAAAGCGCGAAAGAAAGAGCAATATTCTAAGCGTTAATCCATTTCTTCTTTGTGGTTGTTACTCACTTAAGAGCAATTTCCATATTGCATACATTTGTGTGTACAAATCTTATGCTATCGTTATGCTATTAAACTTTAAAACTTTTATTTGGGATCGTTTCAATCCCATTCATGTCTATTGAAATATGTCAGACCAGTTCACAGATTTAGAAAAATCCGTTTTAGAACAATTTATTTCTGGCAGTGATATAGATTCTAAACGTCTACGCTTACAGCTAGCAGTATTGAGAGTAGAGTCACGTGAATACACAGATGTAGGGTTTAAGACTTTTTTTTCTTTACCTTCTTATGTGCCAGCACTAAGTGAAGATTTTGATGAAAATCAAGCTAATGTTTATGCAGATCATCCACAAGCGCCAGCAGGGGCAGGATTTTTATTGCAGACTGAAAATGGCAGAATCAAAATTTTGGATGGACATGTATTTGTAGGTAATTGGCCTGCTGAAGAATCCGAGTTTCGTGTATTAAAACTCAACTACTGTCTAACTAATCCAAAAGTAGAAGCGGTTTAAGTATTAATCCGCTGATTCCTAATTGATGTTCTTTAGCTGTAAAGCTTGAGTTATGGGCATCAGTAATTATTTTTAAAAAAATACTTGCAATGAGTATTAAGTACCTATCTGCTCAAAAGCAAGATTGTATTGAGATCGCAAAATGGATTAATTCAGTAGGTCATGGGCATATTGAGTACTTATATGATGGATTAATCCCTGGCCGTATGGCGTTAGACCATTTGGCCTTTATATTGCAGGAGGATGAAAATTATTCTTACAAAAATGTAGATTTGGCCAAAGATGGTTCAATAATAGCTGGACTGGCATTTTCATATGCTGCTGATTTAAATGCAATCACACCAGAAATGAAATCTTTTCTATCCAAGGATCGTATTGAGTGGTTGAGTTATTTTTCTGAAAATATAGTCAATAATAGTTGGTATATCAACACATTAGGTGTTGCAAAGGAATTTCGCCGGCAAGGCATCGCAAAAAAATTACTTGATCAAGCATCTCAAAGGGCATTGAAAAATGGACTTCAGTGTTTAAGCTTGCATGTTTATGAAGATAACAATGCGGCAATTGAATTGTATGAATCTTTTGGATTTGCAATAGAAAAAAGGGTGAATTTAACGAGGCATCCATTTTTTGAAACAAGAAATCTATCTGCAAATATTTTGATGAAATGTGAGCTTCCTGCCTAATTAAATTAAAAATTATTTGGTGTTGGCTATGCCAGTGCTGTGGTAAAAATTTACAAGAATGTAATCAACAGTACCGTGGCGGTGAGCTATCTATTATTGAAAACTATATTTACATGCATTGTAATGCTTATGTTGATTCTGTTTCATCGTATAGGATTAATTTTTCTTTGTGACTAAAAATTTTAAAAAAAGTCTCTATATAACCTTAAGTATTCTATTAATTGTAATACTTATGGCTCTATTTGATGGTCCAATATCAAATAAAATAAATGCGTATCGCGAAAATGTATTGCTACAATCAGAAGAGGAATGTACAAAAGATGATGCTCCATTTTGGTGTAATCTTTAAGTTTAAAATGAAAAAGGCTATTAAAATAAATCAGCTATTAATACTGGCGATACTCATTTCGTGTTCATCGCCTGCGATAGCGGAAGTATATGGGGGTGGGTATTGGGAGGCGATTGGATTAGGCAATATACCATGCAAAGATTTCTTAGCTAAAACTAAGGATGCAGCTTACAAGGAACTTGGCGCAGTTTGGCTTTCTGGATTTATGTCTGGTGTAAATTTTACTTCTAGTGATGTGTATGACATCACTTGGGGAGAAGATATATATACGCTAACAGAGCTAGTGATCACTCGCTGTAAGTTGCAACCTGAAAAGCTTTTATCAGATATTGCTACTGAATTAGTTTATACGCGCTATTTAGACAAAAACTACACCGCCACAAAAGACGTCAACAACTAAATTATTTTTCGCAGATGACTAAATAATTAGTTATGTGCTAGCTTGAGGGTTATTCTGTAAACATTTAATGGCTAAAGTTCGTGATAAAAATGCTCGGTCACTTGCAGAAAATTTACTGATTCGAGAATATTTTAATAATAAAAAAAATGGAATTTTTGTCGAAGTAGGTGCTAATGATCCAACTCATCATGGTTCGCAAACTTGGCACTTAGAACAAAATCTTGGGTGGACTGGTGTTCTAGTAGAACCCATACCGCATTTAGCTGAGAAATGCAGACAGCACCGCACCAAGGCTAAAGTCTTTGAATGTGCATGCGTTGGAACAAACGATATACAAACAATTACCTTATTCATACCCTACGATCTTGAAGATACTCACGAGATATATTCACGCTCGGCAATAGGGGTGAATATCGATGATGGAAGGTTTACGCAACACAAAGAAATTGTTGTTGATGCACGTACTTTAAATTCAATTTTAAAAGAAGCCGAGGTTAAAAATATAGATTTGCTATCTATTGATGTAGAAGGTGCAGAATTAGAAGTATTGTTAGGGATTGATTTAGATAAATATAGTCCAGGCTTAATTCTATTAGAAGACAAACACCTTTATCTAACAAAACATCGATATCTAAAAAAAAATGGCTATCGCTTAGTTAAGCGTACAAGGCAGAATTGTTGGTATGTTCCTAAAGGGGCAAAACGTCCTCCACAATCATTGTTTGAAAAACTTCGTCTTTTCAAAAGAATGTATATTAGTATTTGGAGTAAAAAGTTGATGTTTAGTCTGCGACACAACACCTTAAAGCCATTTCAGCATATGTAACGAAAATACACCGCAATTAATCTTTACGATTAGGAAGGTACTGTAAAAGTATGCGTGAGATATTTCCCCCCATAATCTTAAGTATTTGAGCTTCAGTGAAACCTGCATTTATTAGTGAATTTGTAAGTTGTGCCATATCTGCAGCAGTAAATGGCACTTGTACGTTGCCATCGAAGTCCGATCCCAAAGCAACGTAGTCTACCCCGACGAGGTCTATGACATATCTAATTGATCTTACAACTCCGGAGACATCTTTAGTGCAACTCGCAGCAGGCCAGAAACCGATACCAATTAAACCTCCAGAACTTGCAACTTGCCTAATCTGTTGATCTGATAAATTGCGTGGTGATGATGAACATATCGCGTGTATACCCGTATGAGTAACCAGGATGGGGCGCGTGCTAAGCGCAAAAATATCTTCCATCAACTGTGGTGATGCATGGGCTAAATCAATGAACATTTCAAGTTCGTTCATGCGTTTTACAACTTTGCGTCCAAATTCTGTAATCCCAGTTTTGTTGATTCCATGAGCAGACCCGCCCAACTCATTATCAAAAAAATGGGTAAATCCGATGATGCGAAAACCAGCATCAAATAACCGATCTACGTTATCAATATTTCCCTCTAAAGCATGCGCCCCTTCGAGGCTGAGCAATCCTGCAGTTATCTCAGAAGTATCATTTCTATGGTTTAAGTAGTCTTGAAATTCTTGTTTAGTTTTAATTATATAAAATTTATCAGGCATTGTTTTTTCAACACGCTGTAATTTTTTTGCTTGGTACTCAGCGCGTTTGTATAGACTGAACCACGTTTGAGGCGGCCATCGTTGCACTATGGCGAGAAGCGTAATGTTATCCGTCTCGTCTGTATTTCTTTTAAGATTTAGACCTTTGGGTGTTTTAGTCACGACAGAAAAAACCTGCAAGCCTATATTCCCTTCAATCAGGCGCGGAATGTCGGCATGTCCGTAGTTAGATCTTTTTGATAAGTCACGATTCCAAAGCAATGAGTCGGCATGAAATTCGGCTATAAATAAAGATTGGTGCAAAGATTTTACTCTTGCAGGGATGTCGGATTTTATGTTTGAAATAGCTATTTGGTTTCGAGATTTTTCTAAATAAGGAGGTACAATTTCAAAGAAGACAATCATTCCAATTACTACGATCAATGTAGTTCCAAAAGATTGATATTGTTTAAATTTAAATTTCAAATTAGTGGGTAATTCAGTAGTTATGTAATCTTTTTTAAATAATTTTGAGTAATGAAGGGTGTAAATATGCGCAAGAATGACACCCCGAAGAGATGGCAAAACGAATGACTAATTTATACCATGATCTGCTAGTAAATAAAGCTTGTATATCAAGACCACATCACACATGCTGAGGAGAGTTGTAAATCTATAAATCTCTAGTGGCCAAAATTCCCTTTGCTAAATTCTTGTTTTGGTTGTGCGTGTTGGCTATTTTGGTAGTTTCGATTACGCCAGGCACTGCCTCAAAAACTATTTCAGAGTTAGACAAGATTGCGCATTTTTTTGCCTTCTTATTTCTTTCATTCTTACTGTGGTCGGCATATAAGTTGCCCAAGCCATATATAACCACAGTGCTTTTGTTAGGTGCGTTTGGATTAAGTATTGAATTGCTACAGCAATTCGTACCTAATCGTGTATTTAGTCTATTAGATTTTGCTGCAGATATAGCAGGTGTCGTAGTCGGTCTTGTTTTGTATAAGTTACTTGGATCAAAACAAGCAGTGTTGTAGGATTAATAGTTAGCTGCTTGAATTTTCTGAGGCAGTCATCTTAACTTTGTCGCCTTGCCGCACATTTTTCAAAAGTTTTAAGTCATCCGTAGTATGAGCCCAAATATTTGTTTTAGCCGCGAGGCGGATTTCATCAGCGTGTGAAATAGGGGTAGGTCCAAATCCAATTGCGATACAATTACCTTCAACCCAAAAGGCGAGTTCACCTAATTTCACGACATTTTTTGCATCTTTTTCAAGAGCTATATTGTTTACTGGTGTAACAAAATAGACCTCATCTCCCCAGGTCTGTGCAGATGAGTCAAATGGTAATTGCTCATATATTGCGTTCGCTGTCGGTGTATCCCGTAATTCGGCATGAATTACATAATCACCTACAGCGATACTAACTTTTTGCATAAGTTTTACAAGAATTTAACGTAGTTCTTTGAGTAACTGTTGTGCACGATTCAATAGCAGTAAACTATCCACAGCTACTGTGATGAGTGTAAACCCCCTGTCGATGTATGGGTGCACCGCTGTTGCATCTACACCAAAATATCCCAACTTCACATTTGCTTGTTTGCAGACACGCTCTACTTTTTCGATTGCGCTGAGCACTTCCGGATGCTCGACTTCTCCTGTATAACCTAGATTTGCAGACAAATCATAGGGCCCAATTAGAATGGCATCTAAATTTTCAAGCACAACGATGTCTTCAATATTGTCAATTGCTTCACGAGTCTCTGCCTGTATCACCACGCAAGTTTCTTGGTCGGCCTTTTCTAAATAGCTTGAAAAGGAGATCCCATATTCATGTGCACGTGCTAAACCGACCCCTCGATTACCAAGTGGAGGATATTTTGCAGCGCATATGGCTGCGCGTGCTTGCTCGGTATTATTTATCTGCGGAACAATGATTCCAGCTGCACCTATATCTAGAGCGCTTTTGATTGACACAATATCATGGCTTGGTACACGTATGAGGCATGCACAATTTGATGATACTGCTTGTAACATGCGTTGCATTTGAAGCGAATCAAATGGGCCATGTTCGCTGTCAATAAATAGCCAGTCAAAGCCTACCTTAGATAATAATTCTACAATTTCCGAGCTTGGGAATGAGATGAGAGTACTAATGAGAAGATCACCGTCAAGCAGACGCTGTCGAAAAGTCTTCAATGATTTCTTACTCCACTACATGAATAATAATTGGCTCTGATTTAATTACAGGTTCATGAGGGAGATGAGTAAAATCTGCAAATAAAAGTTGCAGCGTATGTTTACCCGGTGCGAGTTGTATTACAGCTTCAGTTTGACCTTTGCCAAAGTGCATGTGATGTTCATTGGAGGGAATGGGTTTATCAAGCTCAGGTAAGCTTTCTACATCAATCAGCAAGTGATGATGGCCTGTGTCTTTTATTTCAGCCCCAGCAGGAGCTACACCCATACCTCGCAATCCAAATTTAACCACCACGGGACTGGTAACTACCTCTCCATGTGTAGGGCTGATAATGTAGACATTGGCACCAGGTGCCGAAGGTGTTTTAGCGGTTGTATATGAAAGGCTGGCAGCCAAACAGATAAAAATAAGTAACAAGAATTTGTCTAGCATGAGAAATCTCCAGTGCATAAATTTATATATTTTAGTGTATTTTTTTAACAAGTTTCAGGCCCATCATCTTTGCCGAGAATGAGTACGTCAGCAGGCCGCAATGCAAATATACCCACTGTCACCACACCGGCAATATTGTTTAAATCTCGTTCCATTTCTACAGGGTTTAGAATTTCGAGATTGTGTACATCGAGAATGAGATTACCATTGTCGGTGATAAATTCCTCTCTCAACTCAGGCACTCCCCCTTGTTTAACGAGTTGTCTTGCTACATAGCTTCTTGCCATAGGGATGACTTCTATGGGTAGGGGATACGCTCCTAATACATCCACTAGCTTAGAATCGTCTGCAATACAGACAAATTGTTCGCTAACAGCTGCAACTATCTTTTCACGTGTTAGCGCACCTCCACCGCCTTTGATCAAATGCTTGTGGCTAGTAGCTTCATCTGCACCATCAACGTATATAGGAAGTGTTGTCACACTGTTTAAATCCAGTACTTGTATGCCGTGTTGCTTTAATCGTTGTGCGGAGGCTTCTGAGCTTGCCACTGCACCGTCTATTTTGCTCTTGATAGTAGCAAGGCCATCAATAAAATAATTTGTAGTAGATCCAGTACCAACACCAACCACATCTTTGACTTGTATATAATTCAGGGCGGCTTCAGCAGCAATTTGTTTCTTTTTTTCTGCAGACATTGTATGAATAGACTCGAATTTGTTAAATCATACCCACTCACACTGTGAGAGGCATAGTGAATTAGGATTTTAGTATATTGTGAACGAGGAACTCATAAAAAATATTGAAAATAGCAAGGTCTATGACGTTGCGATAGTGTCTGCACTTGATTTTGCACAAACTTTATCCAAGCGGTTTTCTAACCGAATTTTATTAAAACGTGAGGATCAGCAAAGCGTTTTCTCGTTCAAGCTCAGAGGTGCATATAACAAAATAGCTAATTTATCTGAGGCGGAGCTTAAACGCGGAGTAATTGCGGCATCAGCAGGTAACCATGCTCAAGGAGTAGCATTAGCTGCGCAAAAACTTGGAATTCAAGCAACGATTGTTATGCCGCGTACCACACCAAGCATCAAAGTAGAATCAGTAATTGCTTTAGGCGCGCAAACGGTTCTATATGGTGATACGTATGATGAAGCCTATTTACATTCCCAAGAGTTAGCAAATAAACACGGATATACCTATGTGCATCCTTATGACGACAAGGATGTAATTGCAGGCCAAGGTACAGTTGCATTGGAAATTTTGCGCCAGCACCCAGAAAAAATAGATGCAATATTTATCCCTATCGGTGGTGGTGGGTTAGTCGCTGGCATGGCAGCTTATATTAGGCATTATCGCCCAGATATAAAAGTTATCGGTGTTGAGCCACAAGATGCACCGACCATGCATGCCGCCTTGCAGGCGAATGAAAGAGTCCAATTGGAAGAAGTAGGAATCTTTGCTGATGGAGTTGCCGTGCGACAGATTGGTGAAAAGACTTTTGCAATTGCGAAAGATCTTATCGATGAGGTGCTTTTGGTGAGCACGGATGAAATTTGCGCAGCCATTAAGGATATCTATGATGAGACGCGTACCTTGGTGGAGCCAGCAGGCGCGTTGGCTTTAGCGGGTATCAAGCTCTATGTAGCAAGAGAGAAAATCGTCGATAAAACCCTAGTTGCAATTAATTGTGGCGCGAATATTAATTTTGATCGTTTGCGTCATGTCGCGGAACGTGCCGAGCTTGGGGAACGTCGTGAATGTCTATTTGCTGTCACCATTCCTGAAGAACCAGGTAGTTTTCTAAAGTTTTGCAGAATTCTAGGTTCAAGAGGAATTACGGAATTTAATTATCGCTATGCGAACACCGATGCAGCGCACATCTTTGTGGGCGTTAATGTAGAGAATGCGGATACCGAGAAAAAGCAACTTTTACAGGTTATGGAGCAAGCAGGGTATGCTGCACTGGATATTTCAGACAACGAAATGGCCATTCTGCATTTACGACACATGGTTGGAGGACGCTGCCCCGAATTAAAAGATGAAATTATATTCCGATTTGAATTTCCAGAACGTCCCGGTGCATTATTAAAGTTTCTTGAGACAATAGGTAATGAATGGAATATCAGTTTATTTCACTATCGTAATCATGGAGCTGCGTATGGGCGCATCCTTACAGGTATACAAGTCCCCGAAAAAGACCGAAAACGCTTTGATCAATTTCTAAATAAGCTAGGCTATCGATATTGGGAAGAATCGAATAATCCGGTGTACAAACTATTTCTTCGCTAAGTTTTGTACATTCTGCAGTAATCCAGTGTAAAAGTTGTTTTTATCCTGAATTATGCAGAATCCAATCAAATCATCCATTAAATATACTATTTCTTGGTTGAGACCTGGATAGCCTTAAGAATTCAGATATAGCACAAATTCAATATGCAAAAAAAAGGGCTCTAGAAAGAGCCCTTTTTAGATTGGATTATTAATCCTATCTCTATCTGCGCTTACGACGTCTAACGGCTTTACGCTTAGTCGTCTTGCGCTTTGGAGCTTTACGCTTGGTCTTGCGCTTTGGAGCTTTACGCTTGGTTTTGCGCTTGGTTTTGCGCTTGGTTTTGCGCTTGGTTTTGCGCTTTGGAGCTTTACGCTTGGTTTTGCGCTTGGTTTTGCGCTTTGCTGTTTTGCGCTTGGTTTTGCGCTTTGGAGCTTTACGCTTGGTTTTGCGCTTTGCAGTTTTACGCTTGGTTTTGCGCTTTGCTGTTTTGCGCTTGGTAGGTCTACGTTTAGCCGTAGATTTACGTTTTGTCGCCTTACGCTTAGTAGTGCGACGTTTAGCTTTCCTTTTGGTGGTAGCTTTACGTTTGATGGCCATCAATACTCCCTCCAAACAATAAACGTTAAGTTATAGACGCGCCAAAGTATATACATTTACAATATAAATACTAGTTTTTTTGTAGTGTTTTTTAAACTTTCTATCGATAATGTTTTTATGTTTACAAACTTTTCTTTATTAAGAAAATTTCAAAAAAGTGTGACTATGTTCACGCAGAAAAATAGATTAGACACACAATTTTTAACATAACAACAAAAATAACACGTTTTTTTTAAATTTCTGTTCGTTTTTTACGAAATTTACATGAGAGATGAATTTAAACGCTGTTAAAAATAAAAGTTTTAATGTGTTTTTAAAAAACTAATAAAAATTAAATTTATATATTTTTCTCATTTCACTCCAAAGACAGAATCAAATCCCAATTTTTTTTACTTATAGACATGATTGAAAGTCGATTTCCGCGTTGCAATAGCTGCAAATCTTCTAATTTTTTGTGCTGTTTCAGTTCTGCGAGAGTAATGATACGTTTTAATTTTCGTTTATAGCGGACATCAACCATAAACCAGCGCGGATTATTTGGATCGCTTTTTAGATCATAGTGTTTATCATTCTTGTCAAATGCGGTGTGGTCTGTATAACCTTCACGTGCGATGACCATGATCCCAACAATTCCGATTTCATCGCAATTTGAATGATACATGAAGGCTAAATCACCTTTTTTCATTTCATCACGCATCATATTGCGTGCTTGATAGTTACGTACACCATCCCAATGTTCTACCTTGTCACGTTTTAAGTCATCGATGCTGTATTCACTGGGTTCAGTCTTCATTAACCAATACTGCATGCCTACGCCTCCTGGACATATGTGAATGTTTAGATATTAAAAGATTCGGAGTGTGGAGATGCGGACACACTCCGCGAATACCGTGGCTACCATTGTCCTTGAACCAAAGGTCCAAGTGGGAGCACCAAGAAATGAATTAGGCTTTCCGATTACCGGACATGCACAACATCATTCCTACAGTATTGCCCCCGGTATAAGAAAATAGGCTCAAGGGATATACCAGGTAGTACACCTGTACTGCAGAGGTGTCCGACTTCAATAGAACTGTAACAGATTCTTAAAGTTCGAGCTGTTGAGAATTTTTTAGGGCGACGTCGATTCGGTCTTGTAGGCTGCGAATACGCGTAGAAACGCTTTTGCTAGAGCGTTCGTAATCATTTTTTTGGTTCAGAAATTCATGGGCCAAATTAAGCGCTGCCATCACGGCTACACGGTCGGCGCCAATGGCTTTACCCCTGTCACGGATTTCTTGAATGCGAGCATTTAAAAGATGCGCCGAAGCTTGCAAAGATTCTTCTTCACCAGCTGGGCAGGCGACACGGTATTCTTTATCTAATATATTAAGCGTTACAGGGGGCTCGTTAGAACTCATACATTAATTTCCATGGACTTAAGACGAGTAATCATAGCTTCTACTCGTTTGCGTGCCTGTTCATTTTTATCAATCAAGCTCGCGCGTTCAGTCGTATAAGAGTCTTGCTGTAATTTTAGAAGATTATTTTCTTTTTTTAGCTCTTCACAAGTTTTGATGAGATCATCTACACGGATTTCTAATCCCTTTAGTTCTTGCTCATTGAGCTTTGCTGAGTCTAGCTTTTCCATCACAAAATGGTAGGCTGTAGAGACTTTATCGTCAACTCTAATCTGCAAAATAAGTTTAAAATCAATAAAAGAAATATGGATACTTGGTATTTAAATATTGCCCCAAAATGGGGTGATTGCTTTATTAAATGTTAGAATTAAACTGTAATGTCACCTAAATACGATCAGATTGAAAATGTCCTTATCAGTGTGCAATCACCATACTCACCAGAAGATTGTCATGGAATGTTGTGTGCAATGTTAATTGTGAATAACTCTCTACGGTGTAATCGCTGGTTGGATGAAATTTGTACACTCACGCAAACAGATCAAACTATTGCTTCCAAGGAACGTGATACATTGTGCTCTTTGTATGATCATACGCGACAAGAGCTTAATGATGCCTTGCTAAATTTTTCATTACTAATACCTGAAGACGATTGCAGTTTAGGTGTGCGTGTGGCAGCGCTTAAAAAATGGTGTGATGGTTTTTTATTTGGATTAGCCCTAGCTGGGGTCAAGGATATGTCTGAGCTTCCCGAGGATTCTTTTGAGGTATTGCAAGATATTGTAACCATTTCACAGGTTACGGAAGAGGATGAAGAAGATGAGTTAAATGAGGTGTCTTATCTCGACATTATCGAGTATGTACGCATGGGTATCTTATTAATCAATGAAGAACTACAGCCAATAAACAGTTCTGTCAGCATCCAGTAATACGATACTTTTTTAGAATGAATGATAAAGAGCTGCTTAAGCGACGTAAGACGCTCATGCGCATGGTGGGCAATGATGGTGTTGCCATCATTCCGTCTGCGAAGTCGATTCCTCGAAATAGAGATGTGCATTACACCTTTCGCCAAGACAGTGACTTCTTGTATTTAACCGGTTTTAATGAACCCGATGCCTTAGCCCTACTATTACCTGGTCATGCTGACGGTCAATACATATTATTTTGTCGTGATCGTAACCCCGAGCAAGAGGTGTGGGATGGTCGGCGTACTGGACAAGAAGGTGCACAAGAAATATATCTGGCCAATCGGGCCTATTCAATTAGCCAATTAGAGGAACTACTTCCGAAGTTGTTATCAGATCGAGAGCGCATATTTTACCCGATGGGACGTGATGTAAATTTTGATCGTAAAGTGATCAATTGGGTAAACCAGTCTCGAGGATCTTCTCGAAATTCAAAACATATACCGCATGAGTTGTTATCGCTGGATTATTTTTTACATGACATGCGTTTATATAAATCGCGTAGTGAATTGAGTCTAATGCGACAAGCTGCCAAAGCTGCAATTGCAGGGCATCTTCGCGCGATACAAACTTGCAAGCCAGGGATGTATGAATATGAAGTTGAAGCAGAAATTGTTTATGAATTTAGAAAGGCCGGTTGTGTGAAAGCCTATCCTTGTATCGTAGGGGGCGGCGAAAATGGTTGCATTCTGCATTACATTGAAAATAATCAGATTCTCAACGATGGTGATTTATTACTGATTGATGCTGGTGCGGAGTATCAAGGATATGCCAGCGATATCACTCGAACCTTTCCTATCAATGGTAGTTTTTCCAAGGTTCAACGTGAAGTGTATGAACTTGTGCTGGAGGCACAGAGCGCAGCCATTAAGAAAGTACAACCTGGAAATCATTGGAATGATCCGCATAATGAGGCTGTAAAAGTGCTCACTAAAGGATTAGTGAGTCTTGGGTTGTTAAAGGGTAGGCCCGCAAAGCTCATTAAAGATGAAGAGTATCGCAAATTTTACATGCATCGAACCGGCCACTGGCTTGGCTTAGATGTACATGATGTAGGCGATTATCGCTTTGATGAAGAATGGCGCTTACTTGAACCTGGTATGACTTTAACGGTAGAGCCGGGTTTGTATATCACTAAAGCAAGAGGCGTTCCCAAACGGTTTTGGAATATTGGTATTCGTATAGAAGATGACGTGTTAGTAACCAAGGATGGTAATAAAGTGCTTACTGAAAAACTCACACGTGATCCTGACGAACTCGAAGCATTAATGTCGGCATCTGTGCATTAATATATTTCAGCGCCATGCAGCATCATTACGATATTGCGATTGTTGGAGCGGGCCTGGTAGGTAGTAGTTTGGCCTGCGCCTTGACATCGACATCCTGCCGTATTGCACTTATTGACCGTCAATCCTTACCAGTTAATCAGGATTTTAATGTAAATCAAGATGGTCGCAGTATCGCCCTAGCGTTGGCGTCTAAAAAGATGTATGCCGTCTTGGGATTATGGAATCAGCTGAACGCACATGCAGTGCCGATTAAAAAGATCCATATTTCGGATCAAGGGCGTTTTGGTGCGACGCGCTTAAATTGTGCACGTTATGGGGTGGAGAGCTTTGGTTATTTGGTACCAGCAGAAAAGCTTATTACTGTGCTGCAGAAGCATATACAACTACAAGACAATATAGAACGATTGCAACCCTATAGTGTGTCAGATATTCAATGTCAGACAGATGGGGCGATTCTTCATGGAGACAACGATTCTATACACGCAAAGTTAATCATTGCTGCAGATGGTGCTCGTTCTTTTATTCGCAATAAGCTGGGGATTGCCGTTGATGAAAAGCAATATAAGCAAACCGCCATTGTTGGCAGTGTCGATGCCGAAGATTATCATGATTTCACTGCGTATGAACGATTTACAAAAGATGGTCCGTTAGCACTGTTGCCACGTGTAGGTAATCGTTGCGGATTTATTTGGATGAATCCAAGTTCTGTTGCTGAACAACATTTAATGCTCTCTGATGAAAAGTTTCTAGAATGTCTTCAAGATGCCTTTGGTTACCGTTTAGGTCATTTTTTTAATCTTAGCCAGCGCTTTTCCTATCCCTTGTCATTACTGGTCAGCCGACAACGTGTACAGCCACACATAGTGCTAGTGGGCAATGCTGCACAAATGCTACATCCTATCGCAGGTCAGGGTTTAAATCTCGCGTTACGCGACATCGCAGAACTTAGTGAAATACTGATTAAAAATGAAAATTCTCTAGATGCCATTGATGAAAAGCTTCATGCCTACGAAGCTAAGCGCCAACCGGATATCACAAAAACTATACGCTTCACGGATCGACTTAATTTCATTTTCAATGCTGATTACCCGGTACTTTCGCGTACACGTGGGCTTGGTCTCGCGTTGCTAGGTGCAATTCCGGTTTTAGAAGAGCGCATAGTGTGCCAAAACCTTGGTAGCACAGGTTCTAAAGCAAGTTTATTGCGTGGACAAGCGCTACAGTCCAATCATGCCTAATCAAGCTTTACATGTTGATGTCGTCATTGTTGGTGCCGGCATAGTGGGTCTTAGTGTGGCTAATCTGTTGGCCAAACAAGGGTTGTCACTTGCCATAATTGATCGAAGTCATCCACCTGATTTTGATTCAAATCAACAATACGATGCACGTGTAACCGCGGTTAGCCCCGGTTCAAAAGCCATCTTTGAGCATGTAAATGCTTGGGCGCTTATGCAAGATAAGCGAATTACAGCGTTTAATTCAATGTATGTTTGGGATGCGGCTTGCGATGCGAAGATAATATTTAACGCTGTTGATTTAAACCAGTCTAATCTTGGTTACATTGTTGAAAATGTTGTTATTCAATCGAGTTTGTATGAAATATTGCAAAAGCAAACAAATATTTACTGGCAAATCCCTACAGTCCTGTCAGATGTTATTTCACATGACCGTTATATTGAAATTATATTAGATAATGAACAAGTTCTAAGAGCGAAATTATTAGTGGGCGCAGATGGCCATCGTTCCAGTTTGCGTGCATTGGCTGAAATTTCATTTTCCGAAAAGAAATATCAACAGCAAGGTATTGTCGCCTGTGTACAGACCGAGCACCCGCATCAAAATAGAGCATGGCAACGTTTTCTCAGCACGGGCCCCTTAGCCTTGTTGCCGTTAAGCAATGGCGAATGCTCAATCGTGTGGTCTGCAAGTGATGAATATGCCAATGATTTAATGAATCTGGGTGAACATGGGTTTGCACAAGCATTAACTCAAGCAAGCGATCAACAACTAGGACAAGTGTCGTTACGTTCTAAACGTGTAAGCTTTCCTTTAGTTGCTGGTCAAGCCGAAGTAATGGTGCAGCCACGCATTGCTTTAGTGGGTGATGCGGCGCATGCGCTGCATCCGCTTGCGGGACAAGGTGCAAATTTAGGCTTTACCGATGCTGCTGTATTGGCAGAAGTATTGGCAAACACTGAGCGTGATATCGGTAGTTATAAAGTGTTACGTAAATACGAGCGTGCACGGATAGGAGAGACGCAAATTATGCAACGTGCCATGGATGCGTTTGTAACAGCATTTGGTTCGACCTCGATGCCAGTTATTAAGGCACGTAATCTTGCATTAAATACCGCAGATAAAATTCAACCTTTAAAGAAGTTTTTTATGCGACATGCGATGGGGTTGAATAAGGATAGGCCGGTGTTTGCGCGTTAATTATTTTTGACATCGCAAGAAGTAAGCGTTGGGCCGCAATGGATGGCGGAAGTGCAGAAATTGCATCGTTACATGGATGTAGGAGGTAGAGTGACGCAGGATGCCAAAGCCGAGGAGCAGTTGCCAAGGAGCAAATATCTGCCAGTTCATTCCCTTAAAGCTATCAAAGTTATTTGTTCATATTCTTTGGACAAGCAAAGAAAATGAACTCAAAGGTCGCTCACACGCATCCCTGCGACTGCGACATACGTACATCCCTGTATTTCAAAAAGGCCCCCGTGTTGCTTGCCCTGACGGGTTCACTTGCTGCGCAGAGTGACTTTACTGTTGGCACGCAGCACCTGGGTGGTGCTGCGTGCATTAAATGGGTATCCTGCCCATCCGTTTGGGTTCAGTGGCAGCAAAAAGTGGAGCGAGGCACAAGCGTTACATCATAACGTTCATGGGAGCCATTTGTTAGCTATAAATGGTTACAATTTCTCAAGCCAATGAACCATTCTCAATTACGTAACCACGCCGAATATTCTACCCACAACTGCAGTTACACCCATTGCCAGTGCACCCCAAAATGTAACTCTGATAGTGCCTTTGGTAATTGATGCACCACCCGCCTGTGCAGCAACTCCACCTAAAACTGCAAGAAAAACCAAAGAAAGAACAGCCACTACGAGTAAAAGTTGCGCAACAGGTATTAACCATGCTGTCAATAATGGTAACACCGCACCAATAGTGAATGTGGCTGCTGAAGAAAAAGCTGCTTGAACTGGCTGTGCCCTAACACTCTCCGATATGCCTATTTCGTCTCTAGCATGCGCCCCAAGAGCGTCGTAAGCCATTAGCTGTTCTGCAACTTGTTTAGCTAGAGCTGGCACAAGTCCTCTATCTTCATATATTTTTGCGAGTTCTTCCTTTTCAAATTCAAAATCTTCTTCCAATGATTTTTTTTCGAGCGCTAGATCTGCATTTTCCGTATCAGACTGAGAGCTGACGGATACGTATTCACCAGCAGCCATAGACATTGCTCCTGCAACTAACCCAGCAACACCCGCAAGAAGAATATCTTCATGAGTAGCATTAGCAGCAGCAACACCAATAATAAGACTTGCTGTGGAGACAATGCCGTCATTTGCGCCTAAAACGGCGGCACGTAGCCAACCTACACGATGAGCTCTATGTACTTCATGGTGACTCATATAGTTCCTCGCTATGGTCATTACAGTTAATTACAATTTTAGGAAATAATTATCGTCTAACATGCCAACCGAAGTACATTAATATCTGGCTGCGAATATCCGCTTTGTGTCCAAAGCAATCATTTTAAAAATAGTTAATTTGTACAAATCACTTAAATTTGTGAATCACTTCTCTATTGGTAAGTTTATTACCAACCCAAACAACAACCTTTCTAGCTCCTGCCGAGGCTGCTAATTCACGTAAAACGCGCTCTTCCACTTCTGATAAACCACCATTTGTTTTTTCCATTGGTTGTATAACCATTAATGGGCTTGGGGTAAACAGCCTGTTTGCAAAGAGTTTTCTCATACCATTTCTCAAGGTGTCTTCAGCTACACTATATTGTGCAATGAGCTGTCTACCTTTAGTAAATGCTGGCATTGCATCTACTCTTATATGTTTTGCAGTTTTAATATCATGAATTTCAAATCTATTAGCATAGACTTTTACATATACATAATTTTGATCTAATTTAAACACTATGATTATGTTATTTACTTGTCTGCTTACGGCCTAAAGCAGTCACTCAATTACTTGCATCAAAAGATTCACTCATTGTGGTGTAAGCATGTAACCTATAACACCAATTACAAAGCCCAATACAATCTCCATTGGTGGAGCCCAATGATTTTCTAATTTCACTTGTGGCGCAATATCTTGAAAAACACAGTAAAGTATGCCACCTGATGCAAACAGCATGATAGCACCGAGCAGTGTCGGATAATCAGACAGTCAAAGATAACCCGAAATACCTACTATAGGGCCAAGCATAGCCGTCAGAGTAAACATCTTAATAATTTTAATGCGATGGTATGTAGTTGATTCATTTAATTCGCGATAGGCGCTGAACCCCTCGGGCAAATTCTGTAAGGCTATCAGGCTTGCGAGCAGAAAAGCATTGTTTTCACTGATCGCAAATGCACCACCCAGTGCAATTGATTCTGGAATAAAGTCAGATAATATTGCTGCAAATTGGCTTGCTGGTGTTTTCATTCTGTAGAGTAAAATATCCAAAACCATAAAAGCCGAAGTCCCTGCAAAAAATTAAAATTGATGCAAACAAGGGCTTGAGGTTAGCAATACCATCAGTAACTAATGTAAGTGCAACTGCTGACAAAAGTGCTCCAGCACCAAATGCTGTCACACTATGTCGAAATTCCTTTTCTATCCAGCTAGGTCTGATTCTCTCTACACAGGCTATTGCCGCTCCAATAGGCATAGCGATTCCGGCCATCAATGTAAAAACAACGACAAGTAGTAACTGTTGGTTAAGCAATTTCAGTATAGAGGGATAAGAGCAGAGACTATAGCCCCAAAAATTAATCGTTTTTAGAGATCCGAAATGTAGCTAAACTGCCCTATAAATATTCGTTTTGGGTCGTTAGTGATCATAAAAATTAAATATAGCAGTTCTTAGATCCTCCTATTCAACTTGGTGAGCGATATTGAAAGTAACGGTAGGTAAAAACGACCAGGGAAGATTCTTTTAGGCATGTTATGCCTGGATGGTATTATCATGCCGGCCAATCGTTCCTCGATGGCGTGAACGGATTCGAACCGTAAATTAGTCGATTGTCTTTTTGATATACAGCAATCTATGAATGTCGCGATCGCATGGATGCGTGTGAGCGATCTTTTGGTTCATTTTCTTTGCTTGTCCAAAGAAAATGAACAAATAACTTTGATAGGTTTAAGGGAATGAACTGGCAGAAAATTGCTCCTTGGCTTTGGCTTCCTGCGTCACTCTACCACCTACATCCATCGTGCGTTGCGCCAATAAATTACATCCATGTAACGATGCAATTTTTGCACTTCCGCCATCCATGGCGGTCGAACGTACAATTCTTGCCAAGCAAAAACAATAAGAATTATTACTTAGCTTCTGAAGAAGCTATTTCTCGTTTTGCATTTGGAAAAAACAACTGTTGTCCTTCTAATGTAAATTCTGCAATGGCTTGTTGGCCTTCGTTGGAGGTGAGCCAGTCGGAGAATAATTTGGCATCTTTGTATTTAATGTGTACGTGGCGTTCGGGGTTGACTAAGATCAATCCGTATTGGTTAAACAAGGGTGGGTCATTTTCAAAGAGTAACGTAAGTTGATCACGGTTTTTAAACGATAACCAAGTGCCACGATCCGTGAGGGTGTAGGCATTCATGCCATTGGCTATATTTAATGTTGCGCCCATGCTTGCACCCGATTCGCGATACCAGGTGCCACTATATTGTTGGATGTCTATACCCGCTAGTGACCACAACTCCAATTCTTTTTTATAGGTACCGCTATCGTCACCACGTGATACAAATGGAGCAGCTTGATTACTTATGAGTTTCAGTGCTTCAGCTGCTTTAATAACACTTTTAATGTTCGCAGGATCTTGCTTAGGACCAACAATCACATAGTCGTTATACATCACATCGCGGCGGTCAATGCCAAAGCCCTTGTCTACAAATTTTTCTTCGGAAGTTTTGTGATGCACTAAAACAAGATCGGCATCACCACGCTCTCCTAACAGCAGTGCTCGGCCGGTGCCCACTGCGATCACACGCACATCGATACCCGTCTTTTCTTTGAATTTTGGGATTATATGATCCAGTAAACCTGAATTTTCAGTTGAAGTTGTTGAAGAAAGGGTAATAAAGGATTGTTTATCGGCAAAGGTTGAGCCACAACTAATAAAAATCAAAAAAGTTATGATTATTTTTAAGATCCTAAATTTCATTTTTAAGTTAATCTCCGTTTAATAATTTTCCTGAAATAAAATTTTGTGCCGTTTTCGTTTGTGGTTTTTTAAAGAATTCTTCAGCAAGAGAATATTCGAGTAGTCTTCCTTGGTGCAAAAAGAGAATATCACTGGCGAGTCTTTGAGCTTGGCCTAAATCATGAGTTGTCATCAATATTTTAGTGCCTTCGTGTGCAATTGTCTCGATTAAATGTTCAACAGAAGCCGTGCCTACAGGGTCAAGCTCGGCGGTTGGTTCATCAAATAAGATGACATTGGGTTGTAACACCCATGCGCGTGCAATACTCAAACGTTGCTGTTCGCCTCCAGACAATACCCGCGCATTTCGATTAGCTAGATGAGACAAACCCGTATGATTTAAAGACTCTTGGATAAGTGCTTCATGCTTAGCTTTTTCGATTTTATGTAGAGATAACACATAATCGATATTTGCGCGTACACTGCGACGTAACAATACAGGTTTTTGAAACACAAATGCACGCCATGATTCCTGTGGCTGAGGTCTAAGCGTATTCCATTTTAAAGACCCTTCATTAGGAGTTACTAAGCCATGTGCGACTTGTAACAACAGGCTTTTCCCCGCTCCATTAGGTCCAAGAATCACGGTCACACCAGAAGTATCAATCGAATAATCGATATCACTCAATAAGATGTTACCTTTTCTAGTAACGTGCAAGTGGTCAATGTGAAGAGGTAGGGCAGAAACGCTATGCATGATGTTTAGTTGTAATATTGATAAGCCGCATGTCTTACACTCATGACGATGGATGTTACAAGTAATGAAATGACAATTAAAATTATTCCCAAGGCCAAGGCAAGTTCGACATCGCCTTTTCGCGTCTCAAGGGCAATAGCAGTGGTCATGACGCGTGTAGAATGATTAATGTTTCCGCCCACAATTAATACTGCACCGACTTCTGCAATTGCGCGTCCAAAACCAGCAACTACACATGTCAATAAGCTATATTTTGTTTCCCATATTAATGTCCTCATCATGCGCAATGATTTTGCACCCAAAGCGCGCAGTTGCTCGTGATATTCGAAATTAGCGTCCATGATAGTTTGTCTACTTAATGCGGCAATGATGGGAGTGATTAAACAAACTTGTGCAATGATCATGGCTGTTGGTGTAAACAATAAACCTAAAACTCCAAGCGGGCCGGAACGCGACAGAATTAAGTAAACGACTAAGCCCACTACTACGGGTGGTAATCCCATAAACGCATTCAATACTGCAACAATTAAGCCTCTTCCATAAAACTTATATAAAGCTAGTGCCGCACCAAGCGGCAAGCCAATCAGGCTTGCAATAAACACGGCTGTTAGGCTGACACGCAAAGATAAACTAACAATCTCTAAAAGATTAGGATTGAGCTGAGTGATAAGCTGAATCGCTTTAAAAAAAGCTTGTGAAAAATCGTTCAAGACGAGTACCAATCAATTCTCAAATCACAAAATGACTAGATGTGAATTATTCTTTAAGTAAATGATACCGGAATGGTATAAGTGTAAGAGCTCTATTTAGGGATAAAAAATCAGTAAATCCAGAATAATATTAGGGTTAAGGTTTTTTGACCGGCATGATGACATCTAATTCCTCAATCTTGTCATCAATTAAGATGCAAAGTGTTACCGTGGCTTCATCATTGGCTTTGAGTTCAGCCTTTGGACTTATGAGCATTAAATGCAAATCTCCAGGTTTGAATTCCAGTGAGTTACCAGCAGGAATTGTTAGCTCATCGTAACGACGCATTTTGGCAACACCATCTTTGATTATCGTGCGATGAAATTCGGTTATTTTAAAGTGGTTGCTTTTTGCAAAAGTAAGAATGATTTCTTGTGAGGTCGTATTATTGATAGTCAAATATCCCGCCATTGCAGAAGCATTTGGAGGCGCTTCTCGAATCCAGGCATCTTGTATTGTGATTGAGTTTGGTTCTTCTTGTGTACAAAATGTAAGCAGTATGCAGAAAAAAATAATTAATAATTTACGCATTAATGAATTTCCAATGAATAATTTTTCGATGGTATAAAATAAAGCATTTATTATTATAATTTACGCAGCGCAAGCTTTGTATTTTAATTTGAGAACACATTTATGAACAGCATTGCAGATGAAAACTAATACTAAGGCTAAGGTTGGTATTACTGCATATGCACACTCTCAGCTTGGTGATATCGTTTTTGTTGAGTGCCTGAGTAACACTGTGTAAATAAGTCAGGCCGAGTTTGTGCAGTTGTGGAATAATTCAAAACAGCAAGTGATGTTCATACCCGATAGATGGTAAAGTCATTGAAATTTATGAGAATTTAGTAGATTCGTCCGATATGATAAATGATGCAGCCTATCAGGCTGGCTTGATAAGTAAAATAGAGCTACTGGATAAAATGACAATTGACAGCCTGATGAATGCAAGCCAATATGACTCTCATGTATCTAAATAGTGCACTATAGTTTTTTTAATAATATTAAAGCGCATATAGCTTAGCTAAATAACAACTCAAAACAGAATTCTTAAGATTTAATCAGACAAGTTTTGATTAAATTTCACTATTGGAGAGAAAAATAATGGCAACAATTACATTGCAAGGAAATGAAATTCATACAAATGGAAATTTACCTGAAATAGGTACGTCAGCACCTGATTTTACTTTAGTAAATAAAGATCTAGAAAATGTATCACTTTCTACATTTCCTGGTAAGAAAAAAATTCTTAGCATTGTTCCAAGTTTGGATACACCAGTTTGCGCAATTTCAACAAAGAAATTCGATGACTATGCTAAAGAGCGTGAAGATACCGTCATCTTAGTTATTGCTGCAGACTTACCCTTTGCAATGTCGCGATTTTGTGGGACAGAAAGTTTGGAAAATGTAATTCCTTTATCTGTGATGCGTACAAGAGATTTCTCACGGGATTATGGCGTGCTAATTGAAGATGGCCCTTTAGCTGGGATAACCGCTCGTGCGATTGTGGTATTAGATCAGGATAATTCAGTTGTGCATACGGAGCTTGTCAGTGAAATTGCAAATGAACCCGATTATGAAGCAGCAATACAATCTCTGGCTTAAAATTTACTGAGTCGAAACCTCTAACACGTTTGCAATTGCTTCTCTTGCGGATTGCGCTATTTTTTTTCTCATTTGATTTTTACTTTGTATGGGTTTGCATAAAGTCACCTCTGCGATTGTACGTTTTGCAGACATAATATGAAACGCATGTGTAATTAAATTTGGTTCTTCAATGAAAGGCACAATTGGGTTTACGCCATTGCTGTGTGGGTAACGTAAGGCAACCGGCTGAACTAAGGATTCAGTTTCAACGGCTGCAGCAAACAGGCGTGAATGAAAAATATGCACCGAAGTCCCATCTGTAGTTTTAGCTTCAGGAAAAGAAGCGACACTATGTCCTGCTTTTAGTTTTGTCTGCATTAAGTCGATGGCTTCCGCTGCACCGTTTTTAGAGCCGCGATGAATAAACAGAGTGCCAGCCTTTGCCGCAAGGGTACCTACTAATGGCCAATCGCGGACCTCAATTTTAGACAAAAAAGAAACCGGTAACACGGAAGAGATAATTAATATATCTAACCATGAAATATGATTAGCAACGACAAACGTTGGAGGGTTTGCGAGCTCACCATGAACTTGTATATCAATGCCAATTATTTCAGCATTACGGTGTAGCCAGGTTTGGATAATCTTATGTTGTGCTTCAGTA
>CAJHZF010000047.1_pt1 | contig 30625 bp, 31 predicted proteins | sample 9198891 | NCBI WGS metagenome assembly CAJHZF01 (sample SAMEA7708349, study PRJEB35096) | sediment metagenome | biome: marine neritic benthic zone biome [ENVO:01000025]; feature: sediment [ENVO:00002007]; material: shallow marine sediment [ENVO:03000034] sea grass bed [ENVO_01000059] ...
GATTCCACCTGTAAACAGACCGATAATTGGCATCAAAATGTCATTGACTAGTGAGCCTACAACTGCTGATACAGCGGCACCGATAATGATACCAGTGGCCATATCCATCATATTTCCCTTGAGGGCAAATTCCTTAAATTCAGTAATCATGCTCATAGTTAACCTCCTATGATTATTATCATTATTAATATCGCAAGGCACTGTAATAAGACAATGCGGCAATTGCAAGTAAAGACAAGTACTAACTATCTTGTTGAAAATTTAAGTTATTTGATTTTGTAACTACTACAAGTGCCTCAACTAGTTGGTCAATATGATCTTCAGTGTGAGTAGCTGAGAAAGTGATGCGTAGACGCGCTTTATTGTGTGGAACAGTAGGTGGGCGAATTGCCAAAACCATTATTCCTTTGTTAAGTAACTCTTCACTTACTTTTATTGCAGTAGCGGCTGAGCCGAGAATAATTGGTTGTATGGGTGTGACGGATGATGAAATTGGTAGGCCCATTTGTTTTGCATAGTCTCGAAATCGTTTTACCAAGGCTTGTAATTTTTCTCTTCGCCAAGATTCCTCATGTACCAATTGCAAACTCATACGAGTGGCTTCTGCAATAGATGGGGGTACTGCCGTGGTATAAATATAAGTCCGTGCGCGTTGTATACACCACTCAATAATTTCTTGTTTCGCTGCAACAAAGGCACCAAATGTCCCAAAGGCCTTACCCAAAGTGCCAATTAAAATAGTCTCAGTAGTTAACTGATCTTCTGTGCATCCTTTGCCATGTTTCCCTAGTACACCAATACCATGTGCATCATCAATGATTAATCTAGCTACATGGTTCTTGGCAAGAGTTTGTAATTGGTCAACTTGTGAGATTGTTCCATCCATACTAAACACACCATCCGATAAAATTAATTTTTCTTTACTTTTATCTGTGTTTAATTTTTTATGTAGATCCTCAGTATTTAAATGCCTATAGCGCTTAAGTTGTGAGCGCGTGATGAGACCTGCATCTATCAGTGAAGCATGGTTTAAGCGATCTTCAAAAATACTAGTATCGCGATTCGCTAACGAGCTAACAACTCCAAGATTGGCCATGTAGCCGGTTGAGAAAAGCAAAGTTTTTTCACAGCCAATAAATTCGGCTAATTCTTCTTCTAGAGCATGGTGACATTGATGATGTCCCGTGATCAGATGTGATGCACCAGTACCAACACCATATTTAATTGCAGCTTTAACAAAGCTCTCAATGATTTTTGGGTGATTGGCAAGCCCAAGGTAGTCGTTGCTACAAAATGACAAAACTTTTTGTCCATTGATAGTAGGTTCTATTTGTTGGGCAGCTGAACTGATATTGCGAATGCGATAAAGATGTTCTTGCCGTAGCTTATCTAGCGCAGCTGCTAGATTATCCATGATGATTTATAAGTAAAATCTTAAATTAAGGTTGCAGTTTAGTTTGATTCGAATTGATATGCTTCAATACCTAGTCGGCTGAATAATACTTTATCTTTATGCGTTGGAGGATTTTTTGCGGTTAATAGTGTATCTCCATAGAAAATTGAATTTGCGCCTGCGAAAAAACACAGCGCTTGTGTCTGATCATTCATCGCATCGCGACCAGCGGATAGACGTACAAAAGCCATTGGCATCATGATGCGAGCAACCGCTACTGTGCGAATAAATTCAAAAGGATCCAATTCCTCCACACCATGCAATGGTGTGCCTTTAATTTGCACCAGCATATTGATGGGTACAGATTCTGGATGCTGTGGTAAACAGGCGAGTTGTTGCAGCAAGCCTGCACGATCCTTGCGTGATTCACCCATACCTAATATTCCACCACAACAAACTTTGATGTCTGCGGCACGTACATGCTCTAAAGTATCCAGTCTATTTTGGTAGGTGCGGGTCGTTATCACACTGCCATAAAATTCTGGGGAGGTGTCAAGATTATGATTGTAATAGTCGAGACCGGCGGTTTTTAATCGTTGTGCCTGTGTTTGTGTAAGCATGCCTAACGTTACACAGGTCTCGAGCCCAATTTTTTTGACCGTCTTGATCATTTCTATTACATGACCTAAATGCTTGTCCGAAGGATTACGCCATGCTGCACCCATACAAAACCTGGATGCACCACTTTCTTTTGCGGCTAACGCATGTTGTTCAACTTCTGCAAGCGACAATAAACGTTCGGGCTCAATCTCGGTATCATAGTGCCCACTTTGTGGACAGTAGGCGCAGTCTTCTGAGCACGAACCGGTTTTAATAGAAAGCAGCGTGCTAACCTGTACATTATTTGGGTTGTGATGTGAGCGAAAGATAGAGTGGGCATGAAAAAGAAGATCATTAAATGGCAATTCATAAAGCCTCAGAACCTCATGTTTTTGCCAATCATGCCGAATGGGACCAATTTTCATAGTATTAATATAAAGAATTATTCAAGTGAGCCACATCTATGTCTGTACAAGTCTAGCCTTTTGCAGTCGACTGTCAACTTAAGCAGTAATTTCTAAATGCGAAACACTAATACGATTATTGAAAATGTAAGCACTTTTTTATATCCAAATGTATGTTTACACTGCAATGATAAAGGTCAAGATGGGCTCGATCTCTGTCGTCGCTGCTATCAAAATTTGCCATGGATGACTCATGCGTGCGCACGTTGTGCCATGCCACTGCCTACAAATAGCCCATCATATTGTGGTTTCTGCATTAATCGCAATTTATATTTTGACCAAACCTTTGCGCCGTTTTTATTTGACCAGTTTGTGCAAGAAGCAGTTTATCAATTTAAGTTTAACCACAGGTTAAACTATGGAAAATTATTAGCACAACTATTGGCACGTTATATACAAAATCAAAATTTAGCAAAACCAGATGTATTAATTCCCGTACCCTTACACCGCAAGCGCTTACGTGAACGCGGTTTCAATCAAGCATTAGAAATTGTACGTATTCTAAATAAACAGATTAACAGCACTATCAGTGTAAAAGATATTCGTCGTGTACGAGAAACTCATGCACAAATGAAATTGCCTGCAAAACATCGCCATGCGAATGTGAAAGATGCATTCAAGTTACGAACATCAAATTCATCTTTTAAAGGACAACATGTTACCGTTGTTGATGACGTGATGACGACAGGCAACACTGTGAATGAGGTCGCGAAGTGTATTAAAAATGCGGGTGCCGAAAGAATCGATGTCTGGTGTATTGCACGTGTGGCTTAATTACCACTGTTTAGCAAATAATGTACAAGTATTCCTATAAAAATCACGAGACCAAAATATTGGTTATTTAAAAAGGCATAGAAGCAGCGATTGGCAAATCGGTGTCTAATGAGTATTTGCTGATATATAAAAAAACCAATACCCAAACATACTGCCGCATAGTAAACCCAGCTCATTTGGGTGTTTACACCGATTAAAATTAGACAGGCAATTACTAACACCTGCATTATCCCAATTGCAAATTTATCTAGAGGTCCAAATAAGATAGCTGTTGACTTAACCCCAATCTTTAAATCATCTTCACGATCCGCCATCGCATACATAGTGTCATAAGCTGTCGTCCAGAGCACGGCGCAAGTAAAAATCAACCAAGCTATAGGAGGAGGATAATCATTATTTACCGCAGTGAATGCCATAGGAACAGACCATGCAAATGCAACACCCAAATGTACTTGTGGTAAAAAATGTAAACGCTTCATAAAGGGATAGCTTGCTGCGAGCAAGGCACCACCCATAGCGAAATACAAAGTTAGCCGGTTTAAAAACAAAAGTACTAACAAAAAAGCAATAAACAACAATCCTGCAAAAACACCTAACGCTTCGTTCGGTTGAATGGCGCCACTTGCGACAGGGCGTAGTCGAGTACGTGCAACAAATGGATCAATCTTGTGATCTGCATAATCGTTGATTGCGCAACCTGCAGCGCGCATTAAAATCACCCCAACAACAAAAACCACCAATAGCCCAATGCTGGGTACGCCATTTGCGGCAATAAATAAGGCCCATAAGGCTGGCCATAGCAAAAGAAAGAACCCTACGGGCTTGTCTAGACGAATCAACTTGGCATATAAGGCTAGTCGACTTACATCAACTTGTGAGGATTTAGGAACGCGAATCATGCGGTAGTTTGCGGTCGAAAATAGTGATACGCCATAACCGTATCAGGACGTATGCCTCGCCACAAATAAAATGATTCGGCTGCTTGTTCAAGCAACATACCAAATCCATCAACAACATTTGTAGCTCCACAATTCTTTGCCCACTGCATAAATGGTGTAGCATCATCATTGTATAAAAGATCATAACAGCAAGTTTGTAGCCCAATAATTTCTACCGGCAACTCAAGCTTCTCGCTTTGTAGGGCTGCAGAAGTAGCATGCAGGATTAGGTCATAATGTTTAGGCGGAATTTGATTCAGACTACAGCTTTGCACTTTGCCAACAGTTTGAAAATGTTTGGCAATTTCTTCTGCTTTACTGAGCGTGCGATTAGCGATCATTAGTTCCACAGGGTTCTCATTGAGCAATGGTTCGACAATTCCTTGTGTTGCGCCACCGGCTCCAATAATTAAGATTTTTTTATTTAATAATTGCAGGCGTAAGGTTTTTTTTAAATCACGTAGTAAACCTATGCCATCCGTATTTGCGCCAAGGTAGCCCCCCGTATTTTGGAGAACGATAGTATTTACTGCACCAGCTTTTTTTGCATAGTCTGTTAATTGATTTACAAATTGATAGGCGTCCGTTTTAAAGGGCAGGGTTACATTTAAACCTTTGCCACCGGTATTAAAAAACTCTGAAGCAGCTTGTCTAAAATCATTCTTTTCAGCCAATATTTTTTCATAACTAATGTTTTCACCGGTTTGATCGGCAAATAACTGATGAATTTCTGGAGATTTGCTGTGCGCAATAGGATTGCCTATAACTGCATAACGGTCTGGTTTATTCTTCTCAATTTGTTGTTGCATCGGCTTATGCGTAAAAAATTAATTGTTAACTAAATATTATAGAAAATGACGCACCTCAAAGATAAAAAAATTTGAAACTTTGATTTCAGATTAATCATGTTTTGAATAACAGAACTTATTCTGTTAGCCATGTTGCGATGTCTTTAGCAAAATAAGTGAGTATGGCGTCTGCGCCTGCTCGTTTGATACATAGCAAGGATTCCATCACACATTCTTTTTCATTCAACCAGCCATTTTGTGATGCAGCTTTTAGCATGCTGTATTCACCACTTACTTGATATACAAAGGTTGGCATTTGAAATTCATCTTTAACCCGGCGCACGATATCTAAATAGAGCATTCCTGGTTTCACCATTACCATATCTGCGCCTTCGCTTATATCCAATGCAACTTCATGTAGCGCTTCATTTGAGTTTGCAGGGTCCATTTGATAGGTGTATTTGTTGCTTGAACCTAAGTTTGCAGTAGAGCCAACGGCATCTCGAAAAGGCCCATAAAAACTGGATGCGTATTTTGCTGAGTACGCCAGTATCCTTGTATTGCGAAAATCATTGGCCTCTAACGTATGACGTATCTCACCGACACGCCCATCCATCATGTCAGAAGGTGCAACGATATCTGCACCCGCTTCAGCATGTGACAAGGCCTGTTTGATAAGAACCTCCACGGTCTCATCATTCATGACATAGCCTTGCGCATTCAATAAGCCATCTTGACCATGCGAAGTAAAGGGGTCTAGTGCGACATCACTGATGACTCCGAGATCAGGCAGCGAATCTTTCAATGCGCGAATTGCACGTTGCGCCAAGCCGTCAGAATTAAATGCCTCTTCGGCTTGTTCAGTTTTTTTATCAAGCGGAATCACCGGAAAGATCGCTATAGACGGAATACCTAATGTATGAATCTGTTCGGCCTCTTTTACTAATTCATCGATACTGAGACGCGCAACGCCTGGCATAGATGACACGGCTTCGCGCTGTACCTGCCCTTCCATTACAAATATTGGATAAATCAGGTCACTCACATGAATGCGATGTTCACGTTGCAGTTCGCGCGAGAAAGTATCCGCACGCATTCGGCGCATTCTTGTGTTGGGGTAATAACTACTCATCGAATAATTTATCCATATTGGATTGTTGCAGCTGGTGATATTAACAAAGCTAGTGAATGAATTCTGTGTTGAAGACTTAGCTGGCCCCTAAATCGAGCTCAATGGCAAAAATAATCACAAGTTAAATCATAGTGTTGCTGATGCTTCAACTTTAATACTAATGCCGTATTTAGAGTGATCGTATTAGAAAGCACAATTAGGAGCCATGGGTAATTTTTACAAATAATAAACTATTTAAATACCGTTTCAGGTATCGAATAAATCTTAATGTCTGCTTGTGGCCAAAAGTGGTCATTACAAAGCATCATTCTTTCTTTAATGAACAATGTGGCCGCTCACATAATCGATCAAGATAATTCTGTAAGTTTTTAAACGGTTCAATTAGCTTGTAATAATTAGCCCAACTAATCGTAAATCCCATTATTATGTCAGTGACAGAGAATCGATTATCAACTAAATAATCATTTTTCTCTAAGGCTTGATCAACAACAGCAGCAGAAGCAGAAAACAACTTGGCATTTTGATCAAAGACAGTAGGGATCCGTTCTTCTTTTGGTAAAACGAATGTATTCACAGCCGTGCTCCAAAGCCAAGCTTCCATTTCACTCAGACAGAAACACATCCACTGGTCGTGGAGCGCACGCTGCCACGTTCCGGGTTTTGCAATAAGTCCTTTCTCAGGAAATTGATCGGCTATGTAGGTGCATATTGCGGCAGACTCAATTAGTGGCTTGCCATCAATTAGGATTGCCGGCACTTTCCCTAATGGGTGTATCTTTTTGAGCCCATCACTGCCAATTACATCTCGTCCAGAGACAGACTCATAAGTTGCGCCCACTTCAGCTAATATCCATCTACAACGTTGCGCACGTGAAGTTGGGGCCTCGTACAATGTTATGTTCATGAAAACTCTCTTATAGTTGAATCAAGTAGTTGTCGCTTCACGGCCAATAGCGGTCATTAAGCAATGGAGGTAATAAGGCTGATTTTTGCAGGATTCATTTTGACCACCTTTATTCTCCCAAGCATAAAAATATTTAGTACTTATACTTAAAAGAATTACTTCAGAAACCCTAAAACAGACAACACCAATACCCCAAAATATTTGGTCCAAATTATCAGTTATGTATAGATAGTAGGACACTATAGAAATCAAAAAAACAAAATTTATTGGAAACCAAATTAGCAATAATTTGAGAAAGTCTTTTCGTCTCCTCCTAGACTTGTTAAACAAAAAATCAAGATACATAGCAACCGCGAGCGGCACTATAATTGTTAAAGTTACTAGCCATTGATTTATTGGCATTTTTTTGGGCGTTTTTGAAAGTGGTTTTATGTCCGCTTTGGATCGCAAGCAGACATTGAGCGCTTAGCTGAAGCCAACAATTGCTTTATTACTCAAGCCAGTCACGCGCAGGGAGATATTCTTTGTATAACTCCTCTTCTGCGCTGCCCACCTCGGGTTGCCAGTCATACTCCCAACGGACTTGTGGTGGCAAAGACATCAAAATTGATTCGGTGCGCCCTCCAGATTGGAGGCCAAATAAAGTGCCCCGATCATAAACGAGATTAAATTCAACATAGCGACCGCGCCGATAGAGTTGAAAGTTGCGTTCACGTTCACCAAATGCATGATCTTTGCGACGTTCTACTATGGGTAGATAAGCCTGTAAAAAATGATCGCCCACACTTTTGAATAATTTAAAACTATTTTCAAAACTATCCGCAGTATAGTCGTCAAAAAACAATCCACCAATGCCGCGCGCCTCATTTCGATGTTTGATAAAAAAATATTCATCACACCACTGTTTAAATTTTGGATATAGGTTTTTATCAATTACATCACAAGCCTGTTTTGCGGTTTGATGCCAAAATACGGCATCTTCTTTAAATCCATAATAGGGTGTGAGATCAAAACCTCCTCCAAACCACCATGCTGCCGGCTCATTTTCTTTCTCAGCAATAAAAAAACGCACATTACAATGCGAGGTCGGCACAAATGGATTACGTGGATGAATGACAATCGACACGCCCATGGCTTGAAAATGACGACCCGCGAGTTCCGATCGTTGAGTGGTGGCTGCAGGCGGTAGCCGGTCACCGTAGACATGTGAAAAACCCACTCCAGCCTGCTCAAACACGCCTCCATTTTGCATGATTCGGGTTCTACCTCCGCCGCCTTCGGGGCGTTGCCACTCATCTTCGCAAAACTTTACGACACCATCCATCTTTTCGAGTAGCTCGCAATTACGATCTTGTAAGGTCTGTAAATAGCTCAATACGTTTTCAATGTTAGGCGCCATACTTATTTAATTACTGCGACGTAGAATTTTCCCGCTGATTAGATCACGGATTTCACTCGGTACTCCTGTGCCTGGTGCACCTATGATTACATAGTCTAGGTAGGGACCAAACCAGTCTCTTAGTTGTTCTGCATTAACTGCAATCGGGTAATCAGAGATGTTAGCGCTGGTGGAGACAATCGCACCCAATGATTTGCACAATTTGCTTGCTATTGGGTGTTGTGTAATGCGTATAGCGACACGATCATGTGCGCCGGTAATCCAAACGGGTGTTAAACGTTGTGCAGGCAACAGCCAAGTCGTAGGTGTAGTGGAAGAGGTTGATAAAATTTCGGAAGTTTGTTTTGTTGATAGGGGTTCTGAATATCCTCCAAGTGTGTGCACGTTTTCTACTAACAAGATTAACCCCTTTTCTATACTGCGATGTTTTAACCACAAAATTTTTTCAACGGCAGTTTGGTTATTAGGGTCACAACCTAGACCCAGAATGGTGTCCGTGGAATACGCAATAACACCACCTTGTTGGATGATTGTTGCGGCTTGCGAAAGTTGGTTAGCCAGCACAATTCAGATGCATCAATAGTACATAGTAGATTTACTCAGATTTACGGCTTTTCTTTGCAGTTTTCTTTTTTGTGGTTTTTTTAGTCGCCGTTTTCTTTTTAGTTGCCTTTTTAGTGGCTTTATTAGGCGCCGCTTTCTTGCCTCTACGCCAACCTTTCTTCTCCGGTGCCTCAGCTATCATTTTCTCACATTCCTCTAATGTAAGCGCAGTGGGTTCTTGATTTTTAGGAACCTTTACATTTTTATTTCCATCAGTGATATAGGGTCCATAACGGCCGTTTAAGATTTGTATGTTTTGTTCTTCAAACACTTTAATTATTTTATTGGCATCTTCGATTTTTTTCTCAGCTATAACTTCTAACGCACGATTTAAAGTGATCGTATGAGGGTCATCATTTTTTATTGAAACGTATTTACTGCCATATTTTACATAGGGGCCAAATCGCCCAATACTGGCTTGAACAGGCTCACCTTCTGCAGTTTCTCCAAGTTTGCGCGGGAGCTTGAATAACTCCATCGCCTCTTCAAAAGTAACTTCAGACATTTTTTGACCAGGTCGAAGTCCGGCAAATTTAGGTTTTTCTTCATCGTCTTTTGTCCCGATTTGCACAAAGGGACCATAGCGACCCATACGCACGCTAACGGGTTTGCCAGATTTTGGGTCCACTCCCAGCTCACGTGCTTGCACGGCTTCTTCGCGAGTAACAGTTTTTTCTTTATCTGTGACTAAAGCATTAAAAGGCTTCCAATAGGCGTGTAATACGGGCACTAATTCTTTTTCGCCACGTGAAATTTCGTCTAACTCATCTTCAAGTCGTGCGGTAAAGTCATAGTCGACATACTGGGTAAAATGTTTAGTAAGAAAATCGTTTACTAGTCTACCCATTTCTGTAGGTGTGAAACGCCGATTTTCAACTTCGGCATACTCCCGATTTTGCAAGGTCGAAATAATACTCGCATATGTTGAGGGACGACCAATACCATATTCCTCCAGAGTTTTGACCAGACTCGCTTCCGTAAATCGTGGCGGAGGTTCAGTAAAATGTTGTTCTGCTCTTATCTCATTGAGTTTTACGTCTTCACCAACTTCTAAATTCGGCAACATACGCTCATCGGATTCATCTTTTTTATCATCTAGACTTTCTTGGTAGATCTGCATAAAACCTGGGTTCTTTATCGATGAGCCTGTGGCACGAAAAACATTACCCTCGCCGCATGCAAATTCTACTGCTACTAAATTCAACGTGGCATGAATCATCTGGCTTGCGACCGCACGTTTCCAGATCAAGCTGTAAAGTTTGTACTGGTCCGCACTTAGAAATTTTTTAATTTCATCAGGGGCACGCATAAATGAGGTAGGACGGATTGCCTCATGGGCCTCTTGCGCGTTTTTGGATTTGGTTTTAAAGATTCGCACTTCGTTCGGTAAATTATCTTTGCCAAATCGTTGTTTGATGAACTCACGCAACTCATCTAGTGCCTCTTGCGCCAGCACCACAGAATCTGTACGCATATACGTGATTAAACCCATTGCTCCATCGCCGAGATCAATGCCCTCATATAGTTGCTGTGCTACACGCATGGTTTTTTGAGCCGAGAAGCGTAATTTACGCACCGATTCTTGTTGTAAGGTTGAGGTGATAAAAGGTGCTGCAGGATTACGTTTGCGTTCCTTTTTATCTACAGTTTTAACTGTGAGTTTGCCGTTAGCATTTTGATCAAGTAAGTGTTTGGCCGCTGTTGCATCTTTCTCATTATTGATATCGAACTGCTCAAGTTTCTTATCTTTATAAATACTGAGTTTAGAAAGAAATTCCTGCTTGTCTTTTTCACAATCCGCTTCGATTGTCCAATATTCTTGAGGTATGAATTTCTCAATTTCGTCTTCACGTTCACAAATCAAGCGTAAGGCAGGACTTTGAACTCGACCAGCGGAAAGCCCGCGCTTAATTTTTTTCCAAAGTAACGGAGAGAGATTAAAACCCACGAGATAATCCATTGCGCGCCGCGCCTGTTGTGCACTGATTAAATCACTAGAGAGTTTTCGTGGATTGTTGATGGCGTCGTTTACTGCACGTTTGGTGATCTCGTAAAACACCACACGGTATACTTCCTTGTCCTCTAATAAACCGCGTTCTTTTAGTATTTCATAGAGATGCCATGAAATGGCTTCGCCTTCACGGTCAGGGTCAGTTGCAAGATACAGCGCTTCAGAGGTTTTTAACGCCTTAGAGATGGCTGAAACATGTTTTTCGTTTTTTTCAATAATTTCATATTTCATTTCGAAATTATTATCTGGATCTACTGCACCCTCTTTTGGGATCAAATCTCGCACGTGCCCATAGGATGCAAGCACACCGAAATCTTTACCAAGATATTTTTCAATAGTCTTGGCCTTGGCAGGTGATTCAACTATGACTAAATTTTTACTCATGCCTAGGCTTAGATAAAATAAAAACTAGTAGCGGATTTTGAAAACAACCAATCCCTGTATATTGAAGAATGAGGTTCGCGGCGAACTAATACGCGTTTCTTGCGCTTTTGTAAATGATTATTGGAAATTCTTTTATGTTAGCAAAATCAAGATACTACTATTATGTATGCATTCTGCATGGCCTGTTACCGCTGATAACCGATACATTGCTAGGACCGGAATGTCTGCACATACACTCCATTGCCATTGTGTGTAACTTGCCCATTAAGCTCTAAAATCAAAAGGATAGAGGACACCACCTCTGCGCCAAGGCCACTTTGGTCGATTAAATTATCAATACTTATTGGTTCATATCCCATACTATCTAAAATCTTTTTATGCTCTGGATCCTGATTATGAGTTGTAGTGCCGGAGGAAGGGACTTGATTTCCATCCATATGGGTTGATAGTTCACTCAAATCAATATGGTGTTTCAATTCCTCTAAAATATCTTCTACTGTTTCCACCAGCTTAGCGCCATTACGAATTAAGGCATGACTGCCTTTCGAAAGAGGGCTATGTATAGAACCAGGTATAGCAAATACTTCACGGCCTTGTTCACCTGCCAAGCGGGCTGTAATTAACGAACCACTTTTAATGGAGGCCTCTACAACCAATACGCCTAAGCTTAATCCACTAATAATGCGATTGCGTCGAGGAAAATGTCCTGGCTTTGGCAATGTACCAATTGGAAACTCTGAGATGATTATGCCTTGTTGGGTAATTTGTTCCGCTAATTGTCTATGTTCTGCTGGATAGACACGATCTAGACCACATGCAGCTACTGCAATGGTATGACCAATTCGAGCTTGTAATGCACCAGAATGCGCAGCCCCGTCTATTCCACTTGCCAAACCACTGGTGATCACCAGCCCTGCTTGCGCGAGCTTGTGTGCAAAAACAGTGGCAATCTCTTTACCAGTGGTACTGGCGTTGCGGCTCCCGACAATCGCAAGTTGTGGATCAGATAATAATTGTGGAACGAGTTCATTTTTTCCTATCACATATAACACGATGGGCGGATCTGAAATTTGCATTAAAAGGTTTGGGTAATTGGCATCTTTTATTGTAATAAGATGATGCAAGTCGTGTTGCAACCATTCGAGATCTCGAGTAATTGCGCTATTATTTGGCGAGAGTATTCCTTCAATGACTTGGTTTGAAACCCCGGCAGCCTGTAATTTTTTGTGTCCTGCGTGCAATACGGCATCGGGAGAGCCGAACCTATCTAATAGTTTCTGCAGTGTTATCGGGCCGAGTTGATCGACGTGGGAGAGTGCTAACCACTCTTCATGTTGTTGCATAGGCTACTGCGATTTGTTTTTCGCAATTGTAGCGAGATCTGTTTGTGTACGAAAAGCCCTACAGCTTAATTTAGAGAGTAATTCGGTATATCAAAGCCGTGTTACAGAGAACTCAAGGATTTGCTACTGAATCCCCGATCTGAATCGGTCTTGAGGTTTCCATAATTAACGCATAGCTAACCTTTTCAAATGTGCGGAACACCATTGCAAAACCAGCTTTTTCCTCAGGTAACTCTACAAAAGTCAATGATCCTGGTTTTTCAAAAGGATCATCCAGGACTCGACCTGCTTGATTAACTGAAAGCACGTGGCCTTTTTCGATGCCATCACGATCCCCAAGATTCAAGGTTACGACTTGATATGCTCCTACCTGGCTGATTGCATCAAACAACGAAATAATATATCCATGCATTTCCGCATCCGGTGCATGTGGAACAAATTCGGTATCTTGGTCATTAAAGTTAATCGGTAGCAATCGATCCCCTCGCAAGGCCTCACGTTTCACTTGGGATATGTCAAAGGTTGCAGGATCATCTAAGCGTATGATTTCCCCATCGCCTACCATAATTGCTTCATAACCCAGCAATTCATTTGTTTTAGGATCATAGTATGCGTCACCAGGTCGAAATACTGTAAAACGTCCCTGTGCATCGGTATCAAGACCTCTTACATAAACGCGCTCACCACTACCATAGGCTAAGCGTGGTTCTTGTGAGCCGATAATATACGGAGCGCTTTCCAGGGTCTCTTCGCTGACTACACGTGGACGAATAATAAATTGTTGAATTGCATTAATCGGAATGCTGTAGACACTAGCATCAATATCCTCGGAACGAATTCTTGGTGAAAGTCGCTCAGCCCCGGCAATACGTGGTCCGTCAGCAACCGTAAGATATGGTTTGCCACCCACATAAAATATAGAGATGACATCCCCAGGATAAATCAGATGTGGATTTTCAATCTGTGGGTTGAGATACCAAATTTCAGGCCAATACCACGGTTGAACTAAAAAACGGTTGGATAAGTCCCATAAGGTATCATCAGGGACCACGGTATACTGTTCAGGTGCAGATGCGCGAAACTCTACATCGTGTTGATCTGGGGCTACCGGCAAGTCTTCTAAGCGAGGCGCGCCTGAATCGGATAGGCCTTGAGTTTCCGTGCCACTAACGTCTACTCCCGGTTCGCTGACTTCTACTCCGCCCTGATCAGCATCGGGAGCAGTGGAAGTTGTAGTACAAGCCACATAGGTGGCGGCAAACACCATAGCAATCAATTGCTTAAGTAATGTGCCGTGATGTAGGTATTTTCCAAACATATGAACCTTTATCCGTTGTATAAGATGATTTTTTGTTAAACTAGTTAGTACTGAAATCCCTATATGTAGGGGTATTCTATAGTCGCGAACTTAAAAGACAATACTTATGTAAACTTAATAGCTAATTTTGTAACTTAATGGCACTACTAGAAATTTTACACTTTCCTGATCCGCGATTGCGAAAAAAAGCGCGTCCGGTCGATAAGGTGGATGATCAAATCCGACAAACGGTGGGCGATATGCTCGAAACCATGTATGCCGCCCCTGGTATAGGTTTAGCTGCGACCCAGGTGAATATCCAGCTACAAATCATCGTCATGGATATCTCAGAGAACAAAAACGCACCACTTTGTTTGATTAACCCAGAAATTGTGGCTAAGGAGGGTGAGGAGGAGATGCAGGAAGGCTGTTTATCTGTGCCTGGGGTTTTTGAAACAGTCCAGCGCGCTGAAAAAATTACCGTTAAGGCCTTAGATGAAAACGGAAATGTGATTACACAGGAGGCTAACGGCTTACTCGCGGTATGCATTCAACACGAAATGGATCACCTAGAAGGTTTGTTATTTGTGGATTATTTATCACCACTGAAGCGTGAGCGCATTAAGAAGAAGCTACTCAAACAACAAAGATACCAAGAAAATTTGAGTGGCCCTTCACCACAAGAAGCAAGCGTGATCTAAAATCACGTATCTTGGCCAAATCTTTTGGCGATTACTGCCATGTCTAAAGGGCTTAAAATAATTTTCGCTGGTACTCCCGAATTTGCATCGGCTTCATTGGAATCATTACTCACAAGTCCGCACACAGTTACTGCAGTCTACACCCAGCCGGATCGTACAGCGGGTCGCGGGCTAAAATTACGGTCTAGCCCGGTGAAAGAGATTGCACTACAAGCAGACATTCCAGTCTACCAACCAAAGTCAATAAATGAGGATGAATGTAAGCGCATAAAAAAACTTGGTGCCGATATCATGCTTGTGAGCGCCTATGGCTTACTGCTACCAGCAGCAGCTTTAACTACTCCTAAATTAGGTTGTATTAATATACATGCCTCTTTGTTGCCGAAATGGCGAGGCGCAGCCCCTATTCAGCGCGCAATTATGGCAGGTGATAAACAAACTGGTATCACAATCATGCAAATTGTTGAAGAGCTAGATGCAGGTCCAATTTTGTATCAAATAAAATGCGATATCAAAGCAACAGATACAGGTTCAAGCTTGCATGATCGCCTCGCACAAATATCGTCAAGAAACATTGCTGAGATTCTGGAATGTTTGCAGAACAACGAGTTAACACCGATACCCCAGGATTCGAGTCTAGCTACTTATGCAGATAAGCTAATCAAACAAGAAGGCAATATAAATTGGCAAGAAAGCGCGTTAGAAATTGAACGCAAGATTCGGGCCTTCAATGCTTGGCCCGTGGCCTTTACCTATCTACACGAACAGCGATTACGGATATGGGAAGCTGTATTGAGTAATACATTAAGTCAGCTAAAGCCCGGAACTGTGATTGCGGCCACTAAAGAAGGCGTTGAGGTCGCCACAGGAGAAGGTGTGTTAACTTTAAAATCGCTGCAGTTAGCAGGCGGTAAAATTATTAGTGCAAGAGATTTTATAAATGCGCATGACATACTCAACCAATGTTTTAGTAGTGAACAGGAAACAAAAATGTCGAAGGCTGAAGCATGAAGATTTCCATACACAGCGTGTCGATACACCACACCCAGATGGTAATGACCGCTATTTGCTTAAGCCTGTTTTTAACAAACCAGGTTATTGCCAAGAACAATGCCTTTGAAGTTAATTACCTAAACATTACAAAACTTGGAGAAGAATTACGCTTAGATGCAGAAATTGACTACCAATTAAATGATGAAATAAAAGAAGCATTAGCAAATGGTATTTCAATGTTATTTCAGGTTGAAGTTCAAATAAAGTTGTTGCGTAAATGGAATTGGGATAAAACCGTTTCCGGAATCACACAAACACACATGCTGAAATACCATGCATTAAGCAAACAATATATATGGGAAAACTTAGACACTGGTGCTAATGACACTTTTCCTGATTTAGGATCAGCTCTAACACATCAAGGAAGAATTACAGCAATGTATATCGCAGAAACAGCTAAATTAGATCAAGGTGATAAGCATATTGTGCAATTACGTTCTCGTATGTTAACTAACAAACTTCCATTACCTTTGAGAGTTAAAAGTTATTTTTCACCGAAATGGCAGTTGAGTAGTGGGTGGTACAAATGGCCGCTATAGAAAAGCAAGTAATTATGCGTATATGGCCGATTATATTTCTGTTTGGGCTATTAATGGGCTCATTGTACTTGATGGCCGATGCAACTCGAAATGAAACAAGTTTTGAGGAGCTACACTACTGGCTATTACCTTTCAATGTGTTCCTACTCGCAATATTTTTAGTTCTAATTATTTTTAATATCGCGCGGCTGGTTACACAGGTTGTCAAGCGTCAACCTGGCTCTAGACTAACTCTACGTCTATTACTCATGTTTGTATTGTTGGCCATTGTGCCAGTTGGAATTGTGTACAGTTTTTCAATTTGGTTGCTTCAAGAAGGTGTCGATAGCTGGTTTGATGTAGATGTGGAACAAGCATTGCAAGACTCTGTGGATTTGAGCAGATCATCACTTGATCTGCATATGCGCAAACTTCGCAAACAGACCGAACCTATGGTTAAGGAGTTGGCCGACACCAAGCCATTAGATGCTCCATATGTTATTAATGATTTATTGCGTCGAAGTGGCGCGGCTGAAATTGTATTGTTTGATCGTAGTAATCGTATTATTGCATCTGGAGGAGAAGTTGGTGCAGCGGTATTGCCGCGCTTGCCTGGAGAAACTGTTTTACGTCTTGTCAGTCAAGGCGAGACTTATGTTGGGCTTGATCCAATTAAAGAATCAGGACTGCATATAAGGTTAGTTTTTCCTATGCGCTCCAACCGCCCTGGCTCAGAACAACACATGGTGCAAGTTCTTTACCCCATATCAGATCGTATAAGTGACCTCGCACTTAATGTGCAAGAGGGTTTTGGTAAATATAATCAGTTAGTCTATCTACGCACACCACTAAAACAAAACTTTAATTTGATATTGACACTCGTCTTGTTATTAGGTGTTTTGTTTTCGGTTTGGGCCGCATTTTATTCGGCACGAAGATTAGTCGCTCCAATTAAAGATCTTGCACAAGGAACGAAAGAAGTTGCTGCGGGGAAGTACCATAAAAAACTCCCCATTGAGCGACAAGATGATCTTGGGATGCTAATTGCTTCCTTTAACCAAATGACTGAACGTCTATCATTGGCACGTGATAAAGCAAAATTAAGCCAGCACCTCATCGATAGCCAACGTCTCTATCTGCAAACAATCTTAGAAAACCTATCATCAGGAGTGGTAAGTCTTGATCAACATTTAATCATAAAAACTGCAAATGCTACCGCTTCGCAAATTTTAAATATAGATGTAAACCAATATATCGGGCGCGATATAGCACAATTGTCAATGGCAAATGAAAACTTAAAAAGTTTTTGTGATCAGGTTGTACCAATGATTCAAAGCAGTGAAAAAAAATGGCAGACAGAAGTAAAGTTGTTTGATGGGGATCGAAGCAAAATGCTTATGTGTCGTGGTGTGACGCTACCGATTGATGCCTCGCAAACAGGTGGGTATGCGCTGGTTTTTGATGATATTACTGAACTTATTCGAGCACAACGCGATTCCGCATGGGGTGAAGTTGCCCGCCGCTTAGCACATGAAATTAAAAATCCCTTGACTCCTATCCAGCTTTCTGCAGAACGTTTGCGAGGAAAAATTCTACCTAAATTAAATGTACAAGAATCCAGTATTCTTGACCGTGCAACAAGCACTATCGTGCAGCAAGTTGAATCTATGAAAGCAATGGTTAATGATTTTGCTGATTACGCGCGTATACCACAAATTGAAAGAACACCTTTGGATCTAAATAAGCTAATTTCTGAAGTGATAGAGCTGTATCAAAACAATACACATAATACTGCAGTTTGTGCATCGCTGGATGAGTATCCGCCACTGATTAAAGGGGATAGCAATCGTTTGCGCCAGTTGTTACATAATCTAATTAAAAATGCTCTAGAGGCTATGCATGAGCAACAGAACGCCAAGATCGAGATCACTACGCATTGTTTTGAAATTAGTGGTGTACCGTTCGTTAGTTTGGAAGTCACAGATGATGGCCCAGGTTTCCCGTCTGAAATATTAGAGCGACTATTTGAACCTTATGTAACGACTAAAACTAAAGGCACTGGTTTAGGATTAGCTATTGTGAAAAAGATTGTTGAAGAGCATGGTGGAACCATACGAGCGGATAATACACCAGAGCATGGAGCAAGAATTAAAATTCGTTTGCCAATAAGTAGTACTGAAACTTTAAGGACCTCTGTACATGTTCAAGGGGATGCTGCATGAGCCAACAAAATATACTCGTCGTTGATGATGAGCCTGATATACGTAATTTAGTACAAGAGATACTTATAGATGAGGGTTACCAAGTCAGGGTTGCTGAAAATACGGCTACTGCAAGACAACATGCAAGTAAATTACAGCCAGATTTAGTATTGCTTGATATTTGGATGCCGGGTGAAGACGGCATTAGCTTATTAAAAGATTGGCAAGGGAGTGGTGGAATCAATTGTCCAGTGGTAATGATGTCAGGCCATGGCACAGTAGAAACAGCGGTGGAAGCTACACGCTTAGGAGCATATGATTTTATTGAAAAACCTTTAACCACGGCAAAACTAATAGTGAGTGTGAAGCGTGCCTTAGAGGCAGCTGTAGAAAAGGATAAGGATACTGATACAAGAATAGTAACAGAGGAACCAATTGGTTCTAGTAAGCAAATGCTTGCTTTACGCGAGCAAGCTAAAAAGCTGGCTTTGCATGATAATGTTTTATTGATAATAGGAGAATCGGGGTCTGGTAAAAAAACGTTTGCTAATTATGTGCATTCATTGAGTTCTAAAAAAGACAAACAATTTATTACACTTAGTGAGGATAATTTTAATGACCGAGATGCTACCAAGGAATTACTTGGATCAGAAACAGAAGGTGTGATTACACCTGGAATTCTCGAGCTATGTAAAGGCGGTACGATATTTATTAATGATGTTGCAAATATAAGTGAACAAGGACAGAAAATATTATCGCGTTTATTGCAACGAAAACAGTTTAGTCGTATTGGGGGCAATACATTACAAAAATTAGAAGTACGTATTATGGTTGCAACTCAGCGCAATCTTCAAGCAGAAGTAAAAGCTAAACGTTTTGATGAAGAATTATATTTTTTATTAAACGTTGTTTCTATTCGAATACCTGCATTACGTGAACATTTGCAAGATGTACCAGATTTGTTACGTTACTATATAGATTTTTATTGCTCACAAGAAAACTATCCCTATCGAAGTTTTGCCATTGCAGCGCAAAATCGTTTACTGCATTACACCTGGCCGGGAAACATTCGAGAGCTTAGGAACCTAGTACAAAGATTGTTAATATTAAGCACGTCAGATGAAATTTCAGTTGAAGAAGTAGAGCTTACTTTGGATGAGAGTACATCTGAAAAAGATTCTTCGACGTCATGGTATGAAAAACTCTATAAACTACCTTTGCGGGAAGCGCGCGAATCATTCGAACGTGGTTATTTGCTACATCAGCTAAAACAGGTAAATGGCAATATCAGCAAGCTGTCCGAGCGAGTGGGTATGGAGCGTACTCACCTGTATCGCAAACTTCGTACCCTTGGTATAAGTACCAAAGACACCTAGCGGAAAACACTTGCAAGTGCCTAGCGACTTCTCATATGCTGCGCCGCCGGCTATTAGCTAGGCTGAGTGTTTGGTTTGACGGAGTATTTCTATGAAAATCATTATCTTAGGCGCAGGTCAAGTAGGCGGTACACTGGCGCTTAGTCTCGCAAATGAAGCCCATGACATCACTCTCGTCGACACGGATGCAGCTGTGTTACAAGATATTCAAGATCGAGCAGACTTACGTGCTGTAGTTGGAGAAGCCGCACATCCTTCAGTGCTTGAACGAGCTGGTGCAAAAGATGCGGATATGATTATTGCATTGACAAATAGCGATGAGACCAACATGGTGGCGTGCCAAGTAGCCTACACCTTGTTTCATACGCCTACCAAAATTGCTCGAATACGTGCGATTGAGTATCTCTCCTATAGTGAGCTGTTTATGCAAGAGGCGCTGCCGGTTGATGTATTAATTAGTCCGGAGTATTTAATTTCACAGTACGTACAACGTTTGATTGAGCATCCTGGTTCGCTTCAAGTTTTAGATTTTGCCAACGGGCAAATTAAACTACTTGCAATTCGTGCTGATAAGGGAAGTCCTTTGATCAGCAAACGACTGCAGGGTATCTGGGAGTTAATGCCAGAGATTGAAGCTAAAGTAGTAGCCGTCTATCGTAATAATAATTCGATCGTACTAAATGGCGAAACTATAATTCAACCAGACGATGAAGTGTTTTTCCTAGCATCTTCTGCTAATGCCATTGCATTGACTGCGCAACTGCGTGGTACTGACAAACCTTATAAACGTGTATTGCTTGCGGGTGGCGGCAATATAGGTTTTCACTTAGCAAAGGCTCTTGAAAATAAATTCCAAATCAAAATTATTGAACGCAATCCAGAACGTACACAATTTCTATCCGAGTCATTAGACAAAGCGATCGTGTTACAAGGTGATGCCGCTGATCAAGACATGTTGATCGAAGAAAATATTGAAAACATGGATGTATTTTGTGCGCTAACCAATGATGATGAGGCAAATATTTTGTCATCAATGTTGGCAAAACGCCTGGGAGCAAATAAAGTGATGTCACTAATTAATCGACCAAGTTATGCCGAATTAGTAGAGAGTGGCACTATCGATATCGCGATTTCGCCACAACAAGTTACCTTAGGCACACTACTTGCCTATGTGCGCAAAGGCGACATTGTTGCCGTGCATTCATTACGCCGCGGAGCTGCAGAAGCCATAGAAGCTGTTGCCCATGGCGATGAAAAAACGTCAAAAGTGGTCGGGCGCAGCATCGAGCAAATTAATTTACCCAATGGTGCAACCATTGGCGCAATAGCAAGAGCTGATAACGTCATTATGGCTGAGGCAGACATTATGATTGAACCGGAAGATCATGTGATTATGTTCTTAGCAGATAAATCTGGTGTTAAAGAAACAGAACGGCTATTTCAGGTAAGCGCAACATTTATTTAAGCCTACGCATGTGTGTTTTTGCACATTGGTTCTAATAATTTCTTAAAGATATCATTCATGCAACGTCAAGTAATACAACGTGTATTAGGAATTTTACTTGCGTGGTTCAGCGTCACGATGTTGCCACCAATTTTAGTAGGCGAGTTATATGATGATGATGCGATCATGCCTTTTGTGTTGGCATTCATCATTACGCTAATTACGGGGCTAATCTTGTGGTACCCAGTACGTAAATTGCGTGATGATTTACGCCTGCGTGATGGGTTTTTGATCGTTGTCTTGTTTTGGACCGTATTAGGGACGTTTGGCGCACTACCCTTGTTGTTCAGTCAGTCCTTAACCCTGGGTATTACTGATGCCGTGTTTGAATCTATCTCCGGACTCACAACAACGGGTGCGACAGTAATAACCAATCTTGATGACTTGCCTAAATCCTTATTGTTTTATCGCCAATCATTACAGTGGCTTGGTGGCATGGGGATAATTGTTTTGGCAGTAGCGATATTGCCCATGTTAGGTGTGGGGGGCATGCAATTATACCGTGCGGAGACACCCGGGCCAGTTAAAGACACCAAACTCACACCACGAATTAAAGAGACGGCAAAGGCACTTTGGTACATCTATTTATCGTTAACAATTGCTTGCGCACTGGGTTATTGGATGGCAGGGATGAACGTTTTTGATGCCATTGCGCATAGTTTTTCCACAGTGGCGGTTGGTGGTTTTTCTACCCACAATGAAAGCATTGGTTATTTTCATAGCGCACCAATAGAAACCGTATCAATAATATTTATGCTGTTGTCAGGCGCAAATTTTGGTTTGCACTTCATCACTTGGAAATCACAAAGCCTAAGTCATTATCTACAGGATGCTGAATTTAAAACCTACCTATTTGTAATAATTTCAATTTCATTAATAACAGCGGTTTTTTTACGGATCAGTGAAGTATATCTAAGTTGGGATGATGCTTTTGCTAAAGCTGTTTTTCATGCGGTATCGATAGGCACAACAACTGGATTTACAACTTCTCACTATTATTTCTGGCCAAGCTTCTTACCTTTATTGTTACTGCTTGCAAGTTTTATCGGCGGTTGTACAGGTTCCACAGGTGGTGGCATGAAAGTGATTCGAGTGTTGCTGTTAGTCAAACAGGGATTGCGGGAAATGTTACGTTTGATACATCCGAATGCAAAGATCACCGTAAAAATTGGTTCTAAGGCGGTCGATAACCGTGTGGTTGAAGCCGTGTGGGGGTTTTTCTCTGCCTATATCGGTGTGTTTGTAGTCATGCTCTTGCTGCTCATGGCATCTGGCCTAGACCAGATCACGGCATTCTCTGCTGTAGCTGCCACACTAAACAATCTTGGTCCTGGCTTAGGCGAGGTAGGTGTCAACTACACAAGTATTAACGACTTTAGCAAATGGGTACTGTGTTTAGGTATGTTGCTTGGCCGTTTAGAAATTTTTACATTGCTTGTGGTACTTACTCCGGCTTTTTGGCGTAGATAGTTGTTTCATCATGCCGGATGAAATCGCTAAACAAAAGTGGAATCGTATTTATGGTGCAGAATGTACAACTGCAATGCAGCCTGCTGATGTGTTAGCTGAATATGAATATTTATTACCAAATACAGGTGTTGCACTGGATTTAGCTAGCGGGCTTGGTGGTAATGCCGTTTTTCTGGCGCAACATGGTTTGGATGTGCATGCGTGGGATATTTCTGAACAAGCAATTAATAAACTTATTAAATTTTGTGAGAAAAACGATATTCAACTCAAAGCTACAGTACGTGATGTGCTAGAGCATCCACCCATAGCAAATACATTTGATGTAATTTGTGTAAGTTATTTTCTTGAACGAAATATAACTAATTCTATTATTTCTGCACTCAAACCAGAGGGTTTATTATTTTATCAAACCTTTATTCATGAAAATGTATCAGGACATGGGCCTAGTAATCCCAAGTATCGATTAGCTGAAAATGAATTGCTGAATTTATTTTCACCACTACATATTTTGGTATACCAAGAACTTGGTCGTGTAGGAAAAACTACGCAAGGCATACGCGATACAGCATCACTTGTAGCTCAAAAACGTTAAATTAGTCTGATCGATTACAAAATTACAAACTGTTATTAAAAAATTATTTGATGGAATTACTTGAACTTTATCCAAGTATAAAGCCTTATCACGAGTTTCAGCTCAAGGTATGCGATTTGCATACCTTATGGATTGAAGAAAGCGGGAATCCAAACGGCACTCCGGTAGTGTTTTTACACGGTGGACCAGGTGCAGCCTGCGAAGAGTTTCAACGTCGATTTTTCGATCCACAACACTATCGAATTATTTTATTTGACCAACGCGGTTGTGGCCGCTCCACACCGCATGCTGAATTGCGCAACAATACTACACAAGATTTAGTTGCCGACATTGAGCGTATTAGAAATTACCTCAACATAGAAAAGTGGTTGGTATTTGGAGGATCGTGGGGCTCCACACTGGCGCTTGCGTATGCGCAAGAACATTCCAACTGTGTTTCTGGGTTAATTTTACGAGGAATTTTTCTGTGTCGTCCGCGTGACATCCAATGGTTTTACCAAGATGGTGCTAGTTACCTTTATCCGGACCTTTGGCAAAACTATATTCAAGTGATTCCAGAAGAAGAGCGCGATGAATTAGTTTCTGCATTTTACAAACGTTTAACCTCAGACGATGCAAACATTCGACATGAGGCGGCACGGGCTTGGTCTATTTGGGAAGGTAGTACATCTAACTTAATCACCAAGTCTGCGGTTGTAAACCACTTTTCAAATGACCATATCGCCTTAAGCCTGGCACGTATTGAATGCCATTATTTTGTTCACGATTCGTTTTTACGCAGCAATCAACTGCTGGAAGATGCAGATAAGCTTGCCGGAATCCCTGGTGTGATCGTACATGGACGCTATGATGTAGTCTGCCCGATCGAGCAAGCCCATTTGCTACACCAAGTGTGGCCGCATGCTGAATTTGTCATCGCGCCAAAATCTGGGCACTCTGCGACAGAACCAGAAATAGTGGATGCCTTGGTACGTGCAACGGATCAATTTAGTCAAGATACTTAGACAACTACAATATGGTTCATGCAACGGACAAATTCATTCAAAATACCTAGATGTAAAAAATATGGTTCATGCAACGAACAAGTTCAGTCAAGATACCTAGACATCTTCTATATGATTCGTGCCACACAAAAATTTATTTGACTGCAAGCGTGATCGCATTATTACAACGTGTGCTCGAAGCAAGTGTCTCTATAAATAACGAATCTGTCGCTGCAATTGACCAAGGAGTACTGGTGTTTGTGGCCATACAGGAACATGATGATGAAAGTACGGCAACCCGTATGTGTGAGCGTGTTATCGGTTATCGTATCTTTGCAGATGAAGTTGGCAAGATGAATAAGAGTGTAGTAGATGTAAATGGCGGAGTGCTTTTAGTCCCGCAATTTACGCTTGCGGCCGACACTAAGAAAGGCCTGCGGCCTAACTTCTCACAGGCTGCTTCTCCCGAGCACGGTACGGCATTATTCGACTATTTTTTGAACAAACTAAATTCGAAATATGCTAAAGTTAAATCAGGTAAATTTGGTGCCCATATGCAAGTACATTTGATCAATGATGGCCCGGTTACTTTCTGGTTGCAATTATAACTATAGATTTATAGATAACGATTCGCTTTTAAAACCCTCTAATTAATTTTTTCAGCTGTGACCGCACGAACTGCTAGTGTTGAACGCAACACCAATGAAACGCAAATTGCGATTCAACTAAATTTAGATGGAAACGGCAAATCGACATTAAAGACAGGCCTGCCCTTTTTTGATCATATGCTTGATCAAATTGCACGTCACGGCATGCTTGATTTAAGTATAGATGCTCATGGGGATCTTGAAATTGATGCCCACCATACAGTAGAGGATGTAGGTATAACACTTGGACAAGCATTTACTAAAGCGATTGGAGATAAATCGGGTATAAGACGTTATGGCCATGCATATGTACCATTGGATGAGGCGCTTTCTAGAGTGGTCATAGACTTTTCTGGAAGACCAGGGCTAGAGTTTCGTGTGCAATTTCCGCGTGCACGTGTGGGTGATTTCGATGTTGACCTTACACACGAGTTTTTTCAGGGCTTTGTTAACCATGCAAATGTGACTTTACACATTGATAATTTTTCTGGAGCCAATTCACATCACATTGCCGAAACCGTATTCAAGGCATTTGGGCGAGCCGTGCGTATGGCAATTGAGCATGATGAGCGCATGCAAGGAATAGTTCCGTCAACAAAGGGAAGCTTGTAGGCTTTATTTGTTTATGCGCATATTGGTTCCATCGACGAAGGGAAGCTTACAGGAATTGTTTATTATTTATATGCAAGTTTGTTCCATTGACGAAGGTAAGTTTTTAGGTTGTATTTAGTTCTGTGCAAACTGGTATTTTTTCATAAAAACTGTAACTGGTAGCATAAAAATATCAAGCTGAATGTTGGGCCATAATAATGAGTAATATTGCCATTGTTGATTACGGAATGGGTAACCTCTATTCGGTCGCAAAAGCTGTAGAGCATGTGGCTACAGCAACAGACCGTATTCACATCACTTCAAGTCCAAAACAAATTGCAGCAAGCGATAAAGTTATATTTCCTGGTCAAGGTGCAGCACGAGACTGTATGGCTGCGCTACAAGAATTCGATTTACAGTCTGCAATTATTGATGCTGCTCAGCAAAAACCCTTTCTAGGGGTATGCATGGGGATGCAAGTGTTAATGCAAAATAGTGAAGAAAACGGTGGCACCGAATGTTTGGCATTTTATGCTGGCGACGTAGAATATTTCGGTAATCATTTTTCTATTGGATCTGCAGAGGGTAGTTTCAAAGTACCACATATGGGTTGGAATTGTGTTGAACAGCAACAAAATCATCCTTTGTGGAAGAGTATTCCGGAATCTAGTTATTTTTATTTTGTGCATAGTTATTTTGTACAGTGTGAAGAACAGGAATTAATTGCTGGCACTACAGATTATGGAATCACTTTCACATCTGTTATTGCACGAGATAATGTGTTTGCTATGCAATGTCATCCAGAAAAAAGTGCAAAAGCAGGTTTACAATTACTCAGCAACTTTATTCATTGGGACGGCAGCTACACAGTTAACTAAGTACCTTTCAGATCTATACTAATAAAATGATTGTTATACCCGCTATTGATTTAAAAGACGGTAAATGTGTGCGTCTGCGTCAAGGCGTCATGGACGATGTTACAGTGTTTTCGAATGATCCGGCTGCAGTTGCAGACCAATGGGTAGAGGCTGGAGCAAGACGTATACACATCGTTGACTTGGATGGCGCATCATCTGGTGGCCCGAAAAATGCTGAATTAATACATACCATTACATCAAACCATCCGAATGTTCCTATTCAGGTTGGTGGCGGTATTCGTGATGAAGATACAGTACAAGCTTATCTCGACGTAGGCGTGCAATACGTCATAATCGGAACAAAAGCGGTTAGCGCTCCACATTTTGTGAATGATTTATGCTTAGAATTCCCAGGACACATCATTGTTGGCCTAGATGCAAAAGAAGGCAAAGTTGCGATCGACGGTTGGTCAAAATTATCGCACCATGATGTAATCGACATGGCGCAGCATTTTGAATCAGATGGGGTTGCAGCGATTGTATATACGGATATTGGTCGTGATGGAATGATGCAGGGATTAAATGTTGAAGCTACGGCAGAATTGGCTAGCTCAATCCATATTCCAGTCATCGCATCGGGTGGAGTAACGTCTGAAAATGATATTAAACAATTATGTGAATGTGATGAAGAAGGCGTTACAGGGGTGATCGTAGGTCGTGCCCTTTATGAAGGGACGATAGAGCTTCAACATGCACAACAGCTTGCCGACTCTTATCAGTCTTAAACACTTCTAAAATCATGATCAGCAAACCCGCATGTTGCACCAGGCCGCCTGTAGGTATCTGCAAACGGGTAATGTGAAACAGATGGAATGCAAATATCCAGAAACACAGTTTGTATTTAACGTGATCTGTCCGGTTTTCGGCTGGATCTCGCCTTGCCTGACTTGCTTTTAAAGCGTGGTAATGCCAACACTAATTGCGCGTAGTACCCACGCGCAAGGGTGGTGCAGTATGCGGGTTAAAATTATTTTCAGGATTTTTCTTTTATAACAACTCGAATTAAAAATTTTTAAAGTCATACTTAATCTAAATGCCTCTTGCAAAACGAATTATTCCTTGCTTAGACGTGGATGCAGGTCGCGTAGTAAAAGGTGTTAAGTTTGTCGATATACGAGACGCAGGAGACCCTGTAGAAGTTGCTAAGCGCTACGATGCCGAAGGTGCGGATGAAATTACTTTTTTAGATATCACCGCCAGTTCAGATAACCGTAACACCATGGTGCATGTAGTTGAAAAAGTAGCCGCTGAAGTTTTTATTCCTTTAACCGTGGGTGGCGGAATTCGTAAAATAGAGGATATACGCACCATGTTAAAAGCCGGTGCAGATAAGGTTTGCATCAATACCGCAGCAGTATTCAATCCCGAGTTCGTTCAGCAGGCAAGCAATAAAGTAGGCTCACAATGTATCGTTGTCGCAATCGATGCAAAGCAGGTAAATAAAGAAGGTGAACCCTTGAGATGGGAAATATTTACGCATGGAGGACGCAAACCCACCGGTATAGATGCCGTGGAATGGGCCAAGAAAATGGAAAGCTATGGTGCCGGTGAAATTTTACTCACGAGCATGGATCGTGATGGTACCAAAATAGGATTTGATCTTGAGCTGACTCGAACCATCAGTGAAACCGTTGGTATTCCAGTAATCGCCTCTGGGGGTGTAGGGACATTGGAACATTTGGCTGAAGGCGTGACAATAGGCAAAGCGGATGCGGTATTGGCCGCAAGTATCTTTCACTTTGGTGAATATTCAATACAGGAGGCGAAAAACCACTTGGCTTCGCAAGGTATCGTAGTGCGAAACTAGCTTAGTTCTCGGAAGCAATATCATAGATTCCCTATAACAGGCATGTGATACTCTGCAACTATCATTTGCGTACGTGATCTAAAAGGTTATTCACCTAATATAATGAGCACTAGTGATACATTGAGACAATTAGCTGAGATACTAGAACAGCGCAAAGATGCAAAAGCCGATGAATCCTATGTGGCCAGTTTGTATGCAGCAGGCCTTGAAAAAATACTCGATAAAATTAGCGAGGAGGCAAATGAGGCCATCGCTGCAGCCAGAGAAGAGGATCTGCAACACCTAATTCACGAGCTCGCAGATCTTTGGTTTCATTGCATGGTGTTACTTGCGCATAAAAACATAAGTTATGAGGAAGTGTTGGTCGAGCTTAATAAAAGATTTGGAAAATCAGGACTTGTGGAAAAGGCACAGCGCAAAATTGTAAATTGATAATAAATATTTATAAATATTTTTAGGTTTTTTATCGGAGTGTAATTATGTCAATCGGACCCCTACAGTTACTCATTGTGTTACTTATTATTGTGTTAATTTTTGGTACAAAAAAGCTACGCAATATGGGCGGCGATCTAGGTAGCGCAATTAAGAATTTTAAAAAGTCCATGAAAGACGAAAGTGAACCCGAAGATTCTGAAACAGACAAGATTCCACCAAAAGACTGATCTTTTTTAGCAATGTTTGATTTTGGGTTTTGGGAACTCGCCATTGTTATGGTAGTTGCGCTTTTGGTAGTGGGGCCGGAGCGTCTGCCTGCGTTGGCAGGACAGGCAGGCAAGTGGATTGGCAAGGCAAGACGAATTCTTGCGAGCATTCGATCTGATATCGAATCTGAAATTAAAGCCGCTGAACTTAAAGAGATGTTACAAAAGCAACAAGGCGAAATTGGCGAATTGAAGGAAATTTTAAAAGATACACAGAGTGAATTAGAAAAAGAATATGATCAAGGCGGTGACCCAGAACTAATTAAGGCTGTTGAAGAACATATCGAATCTACCAAGCAGCAGGAGTTATCTTTAAGCTCTGAACCTCAAAAACATGAAGCCGACTGAAGAAACTTCTGAGAAAAATAATAAACAAGACACTCTTCTATCGCATCTGTTTGAATTACGCAGCAGATTGCTATGGATTGTAGGCAGTGTATTTGCAGTATTTCTGTGTTTATTTCCCTTCGCAAATAAACTGTATTCCTATTTAGCGGGTCCGTTGATGGCACATCTACCAGAGGGTAGTTCAATGGTGGCAATTGATGTGGCATCACCCTTCTTAACACCTTTCAAACTTGTATTTTTAATTAGTATCGTTTTGGCAATTCCCATTATTCTTTACCATGCATGGGCGTTTATCGCACCAGGTTTATATAGTAATGAGAAACGTCTTGTCTTTCCGTTACTGGTCTCAAGCTCTGTGCTTTTTTATGTTGGTATGGCGTTTGCGTACTTTATTGTCTTTCCATTGATGTTTGGATTCTTCACCCGGGTCGCACCTCAAGGTGTGGCTGTGATGACGGATATCGGTCGCTATCTAGATTTTGTATTAAAGATTTTTATTGCCTTTGGCGTGGCGTTTGAAGTACCCATTGTCACTCTAGTACTGGTAAAAATAGGCGTCACTACCCCTCAACAACTCGCCAGCAAAAGGCCCTATGTCATCGTTGCAGCATTTGTAGTTGGCATGTTTCTGACACCCCCTGATGTAATTTCGCAAATATTATTAGCCATTCCGGTATGGTTATTATTTGAACTTGGTTTGGTTCTATCGCATGCAATGGTTAATATTAAAGGTGCAGATCATGAAGAGCCAGCAAGGCAAGAACCTCGCTTTAGTGCCTTGACACCAGAAGAGCAAGAGGTGGAACTTGATGAGATTGAACTTTTGGATGATCCGAATAGCCCAGCGGATGAGCCAGATAGTAAGATCCCCTAAAAACACTTAATTTTTAATTTTTTAAAATCGGTTTCATAATAATCCCTGTATGAAAATGATGATTCTTTTTGCACAGTAACTTACAAAAACAAAAGCAGCAATGTAAGTTTGAAATCAATGGATACTATTTAGACAAAGACAAATTAAATTACAGGAAGGTATTTCAAAGGGGATAAATCATATTTAAATACATTTATCCCCGGATTGAGTCATTAACTTTTACTTATTAACAATCAGCTTTTTTGTAGCCGAGAAATCTTTTGTTTTTAAACTATAAAAGTATACGCCGCTGGACAGGTTTGTTGCATTTAA
>CAJHZF010000170.1_pt1 | contig 30266 bp, 27 predicted proteins | sample 9198891 | NCBI WGS metagenome assembly CAJHZF01 (sample SAMEA7708349, study PRJEB35096) | sediment metagenome | biome: marine neritic benthic zone biome [ENVO:01000025]; feature: sediment [ENVO:00002007]; material: shallow marine sediment [ENVO:03000034] sea grass bed [ENVO_01000059] ...
CACACCAGTTTGTGCAGTAACATTGTTAATTTGATTTGCAATCTCAGTAGTAGTAGCAGCAGTAGCAGATAAACCAGAAAGGTCCACTGCAACACCTTGCACTACTAAAAGATCAGCTGTAACTGCAGCGTTAATGGCCGTTTGATCAGTTGAACCACTGACTGAAACATTTGCACCAAGAATTGAACCACGCGCATCGACACCGTCAACACTGATAGTTTGATTCTGGTTGGCACCGACTTGAAACACCAATGTACTAGAAGTTCCGTCAAGAATATTTTGACCGTTAAACTGTGTGCTATTGGCAATACGATTAATTTCAGCAACTAGCTGCTGTACCTCATTATTCAGAGCTTGACGATCTGTAGATGAATTGGTGTCATTTGCAGATTGTACCGCTAGCTCACGAATACGTTGTAGAGCGTTAGTGGCTGTCGATAATGCACCTTCAGCGGTTTGCGAAAAAGAAATACCATCATTTGAATTTCGAATGGCCTGATTCAGCCCTCGAATCTGTGCAGTAAATCGTTCAGCAATTGCCAAGCCTGCAGCATCGTCTTTAGCGCTGTTTACTCGTAAACCCGAAGACAAACGCTGCAGTGAGGTTTGTAAAGCACTTTGCGTTGTGTTTAGGTTTCGCTGAGCATTCAACGAAAACAGGTTTGTGTTAATAATTTGAGGCATTTTACTTACTCCTTAGTAGTAATCTATTGTCTCCTTAAAAAGTTCAAAGTCTCGAAGAGACTTCGACACCGCAAAGCGCATGGGCCTCGACGTTGTCCTGATTCCCTTATCGGCGTGTGAAATAGAATCTTTAAGGCTTTTTTAAAAAATTTGTAATAAATTCAAACAACTACGCATGGCAGTAAGTTGAATTTCTTTAACGTCAAAACTAATAGAAAGAAGATTTACCCGACAAAGGGTCGTAGCAAGGTAATTACCTAAGAAAATTAAATAGGTTTAAGCCGCGCACTTGTGCAAATGCACCTTGTATGGCTTGCAAAGTAGCCTGCTGTAACTGCAACTGAGTAATGGCTTGTGCATAATCCAAATCTTGAATCTGCGAGCGGTTCGTTTGAAGTTCTATCTTCGCACCTTCGTTTTCAATATTTGCGGTATCAATCGAATTTTGTCGCGTACCGATAAATGTACGTATATTAAGTATATTCTGTAAGGCCTGGTCAACGTCACCAATTGTACGATCTAAGACCTGCGTAAGTTGGGCTTGATCTGCAGGGTTAGCAGGGTCGATGTTTAACGCATTGATAAAATTCTGCAAAGTTGCAAAGATATCTTGTCTGCGACTGGCACTTACAAAAAACTGATCGCCAGTTTGCGGATCACCTGAAATTGCCACTTCGGACCCATTAAAATTAATCGACTGGCCGGATACATAAGGTTGTGCAGCTAAGACCACCGTAGCGGTTGTAGTGTTGACGACATCAAAGGTGGTAGGCGAAGTAAAGGTAATAGTAAAGTCATTGGCTTGAAATAAACCAGTATCAATAACCGAACCTACGCTAATAAGACCATCACCTGTATTTACTGAATTAGATGATGTTGAAAAATCACCATTGCCATTTTTAATATTTACAAAAACGTCATAACCCGATTCTGATGCCGCAATGGTGCGGTTGCCAGATATTTTAAGAAGCAACTGACTTTGGTCACCATTATAAGACACTCCTGATGCAGTTTGCGAGAATGGCTCGGTACGACTTTTTGACCCAGAGAACAAATAATTACCATTGCCATCACGAGCGTTAGCATAGTCAAGTAATTCTTGCAGCCTTTGTTCTACTTCAGCACGAATGATCGCACGCGTTTCACCAGTCTGACTGCCGCTATTAGATTGTAAAGCCAAGTCTCGAATACGTTGCAATAAATTATTCACACTAGAAAGTGTTGCATCTTCTAAACCCAAGCGTTGATTAGCAAAAATACTATTACGCTGAAACTGATCTATCCTGCCGATCGCTTGATTTAAATCAATTACTCGCGCTGCTTCTGCTGGACCATCTGATGGTTTATTCAATCGTTTTCCAGTACCCAGCTGATTTTGAATCTCCGCAATATCAAACTGTTTTTGTGCAATATCGATTGCAGTTTTTTGAAAAATAAAAGATGTGGGGATGCGTGCCATAACTCTCTATATCACCCTACTAATGATTCCAAGAAAGGTATCAAATAAGGAATTCGAAGTTGCAACGACTTGAGCTGCGGCTTGATAAGCTTGCTGAAATCTAACTAAGTTTACTGCCTCTTCATCAAGATTCACTCCAGAAATATTGTCACGCTCTTGAACTGCTTGATCGAATAACGCTTGTTGCGTCTGACTACTGATATTGGTTTGGCGGCTTACTGTACCGACTTGACTTACTAAGGCGCCGTAACCTTCTTGCAAAGTAGCCGTGCCTCCAATAGTTTGCGAGGTTTGAATCCCTAACAACGCAAGCGCATTGGTATTGTCCCCTACACCTCCAGAATTTTGTTCTATGGTAAAGACGTCTCCAGCCTCAGGCTGATTCTGGATTTGCACACGCACACCATTAAAATCAATGTTTGCATTGTTGGAGTATGCAACGCCAGCTGCGATAGTGACGCCATCCGTTACATTTACAATATCAAATGTAGAAGCAGGTGAGTTAAATCGAATCTCAACTGTATCAAGCAGATCGGGATCCGTTACATCCAAGATTTCTGGGGCATTCACAACCCCATCTCCTAAATTTGAAGTATTTTCTAGGCTACGTACCGGGGAAGCTGCTGCAATTTGACTAGTATTCGTGAAGAGAAGATTTATGCCGGCTGCACCCACTCTTGTAGGTCGAACTAGAAAACGATCTCCTGCTGCTGCGGCCCCAGCAATATCCACTTGCATACCATCGATATTAAATGGCCCTGCAGGAGCACTAATATTCACACCATCACTCAAGCGCGTAAGTGTGAAATTTGCTCCATCAAATCTTAATTCATAATCTGAACTCGTTAATTGAGTAAAATCGGTAATTGTAGTGGTTACTGTTGCGGCACCCGTATTGTTTTGATTACTAATGGTTTGAGGGGCCGCTACCGTAAAAAAATCAGTGCCTAATGCACCATTGGCATCTAAACCTTCTTGGTGCTGTGAATTAAATGTATCAGCTAATACTAATGCTATACGGCCTGTTTGATTACGAATATTGCTAAGCTGTTCTGATCTAAAGTCCAATAATCCACTTACACTACCACCTGTGATCTTATTTGTAATATCAAAGGTTCCTGCACCTGCATCGATACCAATTCGCAATTGAGTGGGATCGCTTGGATCGTTGATGGTTGATAATTGTCTTGATATATTTCCAATTACAACAGATTCACCACCGCCGATAAATATATTAATGGAGCCATCATTAAGCTCCACAGTATTGACAGAAATACGTTCAGATAATCTTTCTACAAGCACATTTCTTTGATCAACAAGATCATTAGGTACACCTCCACCTGAGGATGCTGCTTTGGCTTCAACGATGGCCTTATTTAGGTCTGCAATACTGCTTGTTATACTGTTAATGTCATTTATATCACCAACTAAACGAGTATTAATTTCTTGATTAATATCGTTATATCTTTGATCTAAATCTCTAAAACGTGCAATTAAAGTCTGTGCATTACTTAATACAACTTGTCGCGCTGGAATTGAGGCCGGATTATTAGAAAGATCTTGTAGACTATTAAAAAAGTTTTGCAGCGCATTATCTAACCCACCTTGCGAATCAGATAATAAATTGTCGACACGTTGAATCAAACTTAAATATGAATCTAATCTTGCTACGTCAGATGCACTTGACTGTACACGTGCATTTAAAAATTGATCTTCGATGCGTTGAACACCAACCACTCTAGCGCCACTACCAAAAAATCCATCACCGAAAGCTTGTGTAGGGCGTGAAGCAATTTCAACACGTTGCCGCGTGTAACCTTCAGTATTGACATTGGCCACATTGTTTGCAGTCGTTGCAAGTGCACGTTGAAATACTTGCAGTCCTGTTATCGCTACTCTAGATGCATCTACCACTTCAATTTCTCTTGTTTAATGTAGTTTGTTAGTTTTTAAATTCACTATTTTCTCAGGCCCTTTTTGATAATTGATGGCTTCTCTTAAAATACTTCCGTCTAAAATTGAAATCACTTTTTTCGTATAATTGGGATCAGTGGCGTAACCTGCTTTTTGCAGCTCTTTTACAAAGGCTTTATCATCGTTGCTTGATTTGACTGCGTCTTGATAACGCGAACTATTCAATAAAAACTCAGCAAAATCGCTAAATGATTCAGCTGGTGATGAATAAGCCCTAAAGTTATCTTTAATTTCAATCATCTTTACACCATCAAATTCCTTTGTAGTGCTCGTTACAGTAGGGCCTTTCCAACTATTTGCTTTAATACCAAAGTAGTTATATGAATCTTGATTAAGATTCGTTTTTGGCGTGTGCAAGCCCCACCCCGTTTCTAATGCAGCAATGGCAACTAATACATCGGCCGAAGTATTTAATTTTGTAGCAGCACGCTGCGCGTGTGGATACACTTGTTGAACAAATTCTACTGGTGTAGAGGGTGTTATAACGTTTGGTCTTATTGTGGATCTACCCAACTCTTTAGTAACTAACTGTTTTAACGTAGTTTTATTCGGACTTGTTGATTTTCCGATCTGCGAGTAAGCACTACGCCTAAACAGCGTGCCAGACGTCAATGAAGCAGACGGCGTTGGTTGAACTGTTTCACCCCCAAATTGGCCACGCAATAAATTTGCGACGGCAAATGTTTCTTTAGATGCCAAATCACCTGCTAGCTGTTGATCATGCCAGTCACGGTAAAAATTTGATTTATCACTTTCAAATAAACCAGTTGCTAATGATGCGCTTCGCATACTTTTAAGCATTGATTGTATAAAAAAAGCCTCAAACTTTTGAACTGCATTGCTCAATTTAGAAATTTGAGCAGATCCAGTATTTACATTTAAAGTGTTGGTTTGCATAAGGCTAGAAAAAACCTTAGCTACATTTACATGCGGTTCCATTGCACCTAATATATACCTATATAATAACTAACTCTGCACGCAATGCACCTGCCTGCTTAAGTGCTTCAAGTATTGCTACCAAATCTCCTGGCGCTGCCCCTACTTGATTTACTGCATTTACAATGTCATTTAATGTCACGCCAGGTCCAAACAAGAACATTCGATTAGTATCTTGTTCAACTTCGATATTGGTTCGATCAACCACTGCGGTTTCACCTAAAGAAAACTCATTCGGTTGACTCACTAACGGATCTGAGGTAATCGTAACCGCTAAACTACCGTGCGTAACTGCTGCTGGTGTAACATTTACATTGGCTCCAATTACTACAGTTCCTGTTCTCGAATTAACAATAACTTTTGCAGCTGCATCACCCGGAATTAATTCTATATTTTCCAGATCCGCAATAAATGAAACTCGTGATGCGCTTTCAAACGGTGCATCGATCTTAACGGTTACAGCATCTAGTGCATGAGCTATTGACTCACCAAAATGTCTATTTATACGATTTTGTACACGCTTTGCAGTAGTAAAATCTGCGCTATGTAAATTTAGATACAAATAATCACTGGATGCAAATGGCGATGGCACCATACGCTCCACTGTTGCACCATTAGGGATACGACCTGCACTTGGAATATTGATACTGATACTTGAACCATCACTGCCTTGCACACCTAAACCACCCACTACAAGATTCCCTTGTGCAATGGCATACACTTGACCATCAATACCTTTTAAAGGAGTAATTAATAAACTACCACCGCGCAAACTCTTTGCATTGCCTAGTGAAGATACTGTTACATCGATAGCCTGTCCTGGTTTCGCAAAAGGTGATAACTCCGCATGTACGGTTACTGCCGCAATATTTTTTAATTGTGGGTTTACATCAGGAGGTATCGTTACGCCATATTGTTTCAAAAAACTCCTTAAACTTTGAATTGTGAAAGGAGTTTGTGAAGTTTGATCTCCCGTGCCATCTAAGCCAACTACTAATCCATACCCAAGCAACTGGTTACTACGCACGCCCGCGAACGCGGATATATCTTTGACTCGCTCTGCACTAACATCATTTACAAAAAATACAGCGCAAGCAAATAAGACTAAATTAATTATACTGCTTTTGTTAAATTTCATTTTTTAATAAGGCCAAATTACACTATAAAAGAATCTTGTGAGCCAACCTGCTTTACTACTATCACTAACAATACCTTTACCTTTATAAGTAATCTGTGCATTAGCAATTTGATTCGACAATATCGTATTATCAGAAGTGATATCGACAGGTCGTACAATTCCAGTAATTCGAACAACTTCACTTCCTTCATTCAGTTCTAATAATTTTTCACCTTTTACTAGAAGATAACCATTTGGATATACTTCATGCACCGTCACAGTAATGTTTCCCTCTATACTATTTTCCTGAGTGGTCTCACCGTCACCTTCGAATTCGCGTGTAGCCTCAAAATCATTTATAAGCTCACTTAGCCGATTGTCTTTACCAAAAAGAGTTGGTTGAGGGATATCTATATTCGAGTCTTTATCGGCTTCAGTACTTGCCGACTTTGATGCATTAATGCTTTCTTGAAGTACCACGGTAATAAGATCCCCCACCCTTCTAGCTTTAACATCTTCAAATAGGAATAAATTATATGAAGAATCATATATTGCCCCATCAATCGTGGTCTTGGCCTCAGGAATTAAAGCCTGACTCGGCGCAAAATCTGGATCTTGAAGGCTACCAAAGGTGGAGCACCCAGTTGTTATCACACTCAGAGCAAAAATAAAAAATATAATTTTCATTGTTATATTTACAAGTTTTTATTAAATGGTGTTATTAGCAAATTCAAGCATGCTGCTAATTGTTTCAATTGCGCGCGAATTCACTTCATATACTCTTTGTGTTTCGATCATGTTAATAAGCTCTTCAACAATATTCACGTTAGCTGTTTCTAAAGAACCTTGTTCAATTTCACCTAAACCATTTTGTCCAGGTGTGCCTATTTGCGGTGTTCCGGATGCAGCGGTTTCAAATAGCAAGTTGCTACCCCTTGCCTGCAATCCAGTTGGATTTATGAAATCGACTAATTGTATATTCCCTACTTGAGTGGGTGATGCTGAGCCACTCGTTTGTGCCGATACTGTGCCATCTACACCAATCGTTATATTTAAAACATTTGGTGGAATCGTTATCGATGGTTGTAAAACATAACCACTAGAATTTACAATTTGTCCGGTTGAATCCAAAGTAAATGTACCATCGCGTGTATAACCTATAGTTCCATCGGGCTGCAAAATCTGAAAAAAACCGTTTCCTTGTATAGCTAGATCAAGAGCACCTTCAGTACGAGTGAGATTGCCTTGGGTAAATAATTTTTCAGTTGCAACAATATTCACTCCTGTGCCAATTTGTAAACCTGTTGGGAATTGTGTGTCTTGCGATGATTGTGCACCAGGCTGGCTAATAGTTTGATAATTTAGATCTTCAAATACTGCTCGGTCACGTTTGAAGCCGGTAGTATTTGCATTGGCTAAATTATTTGCAATTACCGCAATTCGTGTTTGCTGTGCATCTAATCCTGTTTTTGAATTCCAAAGTGCAATATCCATTTTATTTTCCTATGGTTTAAAATTTCTTATTTAGTTTAGTCTCAACAGTTGTGTAGTTGCAGCGTCATTTTCTTCTATTGATTGCATCATCTTGATATGTACTTCAAAGTTGCGAGTCAATTCAATCATGTCGAGTAACTCTGAAACTACATTTACATTGCTAGCTTCGATTACACCAGAAACAACATTGACCGATGCGTCTGCCTCAATAGATGCACCGGTCACTGTCCTCAACAAACCATTTTCATCTTTAACAAGTTCTTCTGGATTGGCGTTGACTAATTTAATGCGATCAATAGTGGCGAGTGTTGTAGCCTCTTGCCCTACAGGTAAAATCGAAATGGTTCCATCATTACCAATTTCAAGTTTTTCAAATGGAGGTAATGCAATCGGACCATCATTTCCCATAACGGGATAGCCCGCACCAGTTTCTAACAGTCCCACAGAAGTAACGCGTAAATCCCCGGCTCGAGTATAAGCACTGCTACCGTCCGGCGATTGGATTTCGATGAAGCCTTGACCATTAACAGCAATATCAAGTTCTCTGCCAGTTTGTTGTAATGCGCCGTTTGCATAATTGACTCCACTACGTTCATCTTGGTTATAAACGCGAGTTGCATAACCAGGACCAACGACAGGCAAACTATTAAATGCATCAACATCAGCACGGAACCCAGTAGTGTTTGCATTTGCAAGATTATGAGTGTTTGTAGCCTGGTGCAATTGCACCTGCTTTGCACCATTCATTGCCAAATACAGTGCTCGATCCATTACGTTATTAATCCTCTAATTTAATTATTAACGAATATTAATAATGGCCTGGGTAAGCGTATCTGCCGTACCAATTACTTGAGCATTCGCCTGGAAAAAACGTTGCGTTGTAATCAGATTTATCAACTCCCCGGTAACATCAACATTGGATTCTTCAAGCGCGCCTGATTGTATTAACCCTAAATCACCCGTTCCGGGTGCACCAATTAATGGTTGGCCAGAAGCAAAGGATTCAGACCATTGTGTATTGCCGGTTGGACGTAGTCCTTGTGAATTTGCAAAATTTGCAAGTGCAACCTGCCCCTGTATCAAAGATTGCCCATTGGTATAACGTGCAAATAATGTACCCGAGGGATCAAAATCCAAGGAACTTATGCGGCCTGTCGCATAACCATCTTGATCAATTGCACTGATTGCAAAACCACCGCCAAATTGAGTAACGCCGGCATAATCGATGGTGAATGTTGTTGGCGCACCAACCCCTCCAGGCGTGAATGCACCAGAGGTTGTGGTGGTAGCGCCTGCTACACCATTAATCGCAGTCAAACTACCAAAGGCATCATAAGTTAATAAATCTGGACCATCGACCTGCACATTGTCAACAAACACATAAGTCTGCCAATCGCTTGGAGTATCTTTTCTAAAGTAGGTAGTGCTTATGTGCTCTCCACCCAAAGAATCAAATACAGTAAATGAAGTAGAGTGATTAAATGTGGCCGGATCTGGACCATTTGGACCTACTAAAAATGCAGGCAGAATAGGTTCTGCCGCATCTACGTTTGCATCAATGTTGATATTGGTTGTTACGTTGGGGGCTAAGTTTGCACGACTAATAGCAAGCGGACCCTGCCCACCAGTTAAGTTACCCGCTGCATCTGCCTGAAAACCAACTAATTCATTTCCAAAGGAGTTAACGATATTACCTAGATTATCTACTTGAAAAGATCCGGCACGACTAAACGTTTGTGAACCACCATCACTTAAAACAAAAAAACCACCCCCAGTAATAGCAAGATCTAAAGAGTTGTCAGTGAAAGTAACATCACCATCGGTAAATTGCTGTGTAATTGAAGCAACTTGTACACCCTGACCAATGGCATTACTTGAGGTACCAAACTCCGAAGACGCATAAAGATCTGCAAACTCTGCTCTTGAACGTTTAAAACCTGTAGTTTCACTATTGGCAATATTATTCGAAATAACTTGCAAATCGTTTTGTGCCGCATTAAGTCCTGTAAGTGCTATATCAAATGGCATATCTTTTCTCCCTTTATTTAAATTACCAAATAAATCTCATGTGTTTATTCAAGCTTTAATAACTCTGATATTTTCAACTCACTTCCATCTGCTACATTCAAACGTATCGAACTTGCGCTTTCTCCCAGCGAGATACTTTGAATTTCTTTATAGGCAAATGTATCAAATGCAACATTTGCTTCACCTTGGGCTCCAACCGCTGAAAAAAAGTATTCGCCAGGCGCAACTGTATTTCCACTTGCATCAACACCATTCCATTCAAAGTCTTGTATGCCGGAGTTAACTGCACCCATAGGTAATGTCTGCACTAACTTTCCAGTTGCATCAAAAATACTTATAGAAACGTTGCTGGAAGGTGCATTTACTGCAATTGCGCCTTTTCCAGGTTCATCCTGTTCTATAGTTAAATTATCAGAAGGCACTAAAGCGTTTTTTCCAATTAAGTTTGCTGCTTCAAGTGTTTGGTTTGAAATTAGTGAGCTTGCGAGATCACTAACGGTTTCTTTTAATTCACCTATTCCAGAAACAGTGCCAAATTGCGCTAACTGACCGATAAATTCGCCGCTTTGTAGAGGCTCAAATGGGTCTTGATTGCGTATTTGCGTAATCATTAATTCGATAAAATCTTCTTGCCCTAACTCTTTTGATTTTTGAGTTTCTTGTGGTCGATTTATTAAACTTAAAATATCTGACGAAATAGGTTCCATACTTATTTACCTTTATATTAATTACAATCTACCTAGACGTAATGTCTGTAGCAGCAATTCCTTTGAAGTGTTCAATACCTCAATATTTGATTGATAACTGCTTGATGCTGACATCATATTTGTCATTTCTTCTATAACATTTACATTTGATAGATAGATATAACCATCTTCATCTGCTAAGGGATTACCAGGCTGATATTGCGCAGCATTCTCAGCTTGGCTTTCTACTATTCCTATGGTGCGTAGCCCTGCACTTGCAAAACTTTGAATGCTATTAAGTTCATCTTGATATGTTGTTGCAAAAACTGGCTGTCTTGATTTATATGCAAGTTCTGGTGAGCTGGCAATTGATTCAGCATTAGCTAAATTACTAGCCACTGTGTTTAAACGAACATTTTGAGCGCTAAGCCCACTTCCAGCTAAATCAAAAATATTAAATAAAGACATGCCTATTCGCCCCGCAATGTACTAATTAAGCCTTGAATTTTATTGTTTAGCATTGACAAACTTATTTGGTACCTAACAGCATTTTCTGCAAATTTACTTTTTTCTACATGTGCATCTACTGTGTTTCCATCTAATGAAGAATGCTCTGGAATTCTAAATTTTGTTTGCGAAGAAAATTGATTGTTTTTATTTGTAGTTATATGTGCAGTGTGAGTGGTATTAACTGAAACACGCTTAAATAAGGAAACATTTTTATTGTTATTTAAAATATTATTAAAATCTAAATCTTTTGCTTTATAATTAGGAGTATCAGCATTAACAATGTTAGATGCCAATATCTCAGCACGTTTTGAGCGCGTTAATACAGATTGTGCATTTAGACCAAAGTAATTATCCAGCGTGTTCATGAGCAAGCTATTCTTAAATTGATTGTTTACACAAACTAAGCAAGTGCTGTGCCAACACATAGAACAATTGTATTTTATCTATTGTTAGACGCTAAATATTTATTCATGGCAAATCACACGGCAATATTTGCCGCGAAACGGCAAATATTTTCTTAAAAATAGTTTATTGAGTCTCAGAAATATGATTTCGTTACTGAAAAACTCGGCATATAACTTGCAGATGTATTGTTAGTCATTAAATGAAATAGATCGAATAAATGACCAATGGAATTTACATTTATCCAATAATTAATTAACAATATAATTATGCTGAAACGTTTTTTAATCCTTTGCATAATTGTAACGATATGCAATCTCAACCTTGCTCTTGCATCAGTTCAGAGCCATGAGAGCCTGCATACTGCTGCTCTTACATTTCTTCAAGATGAAACAAAAGAGGTACAAGATTCAAAAATTACTGTGCGGCCTTTAGACAAGCGATTACGCTTAAGTCAATGCTCATCTCCACTAGAGGTATTTTGGCCTTTAGAAAATAAAAAGTTTGGTAATACCACGGTGGGTATCCGCTGTAATGGTGAAAAACCGTGGAAAATTTATGTCGGCGCTCAAATACATATTCATAAGTATGTTTGGGTATCAAAATCTGCACTTAACCGCAGACAAATTATTTCTATACACGATATACGTAAGGAGAAGCGTGATATTACTCAGCTAACGGGTGGTTATATACTTGCTAATGCCACGCTCATAGGTATGCAAATGAAGCGTAATATACCCGCAAATCAAGTGCTTACAAGCATTATGTTAGATTCCCAAAAGATTGTTCGACGGGGTGATCGAATTACTATTGTCTCGAGACATGGCGGAATTGAGGTCCGAGCCGTTGGAGTAGCCTTAAGTGACGGCAGCAAAGGGGACCGGATTAGAGTAAAAAATACCGCTTCAAAACGTGAAATTGAGGCCTATGTCTCAGATAAACATAGAGTTTTGGTAAATCTATGACAAAATTACCTATGCAGCTTATGTAAACTACTAAAGTATATATGAAAACTGCCGTTACCAACTTTAGTGAAATCTGGAAAAACGACTATGACTGACAAAATCAGTAATATAAATGGGCCGATAAACGGCGCAAACATTCAAACCCAAAACAAGGGAGTAAAAGGATCCGGTTCTGAAAGCGGTGTGGCTAGCACTGCGTCTTCAAACAAGATCAATGTTGACCAAGTAGATATAAAATCTGCGCAAACCCTTGAAAAAATCAGAGAAAGCCTCGCCTCACAGCCTGTTGTAGATCGTGAAAAAGTTGAGTCTATAAAGCTAGCATTACAAGATGGAACTTATAAAATTAATTCGGAGAATATTGCTACTAAATTAATCGAGTTTGAACAACTGTTAAAATAGTTAATGCTGCAGTCTAATCACTCCATAAACAGCGCTTTGTCTGCAGATCCTTTTGATATTTTGCCAATCAAAGATTTCATATCACGTATCAATAAGCGACTTCAACGTTTAGTTGAGCTGCTGCAGCGCGAACAAAAACTTTTGATTAAAGGTGATGCAGATCAAATTAGCGAGGTTGCTCAAGATAAATTGAGAAGCATGCAAGAGCTTTCTACATTTATAGCTGATTATTTTAACGATGAAATAGAGAATTCTATTAACGAAAGTAACAATTTAGAATATTCACTTAAGTCAGTAAATGAGATCTGCCTTAAACATAAAATTGAAGAATGGAATGAGATAAAAAACCTGCTAAATTATTGTCATGACTTGTCTGAGGAAAACAGCATTCTCTTAGCAAACCGTTTGAAGTATACAAATAATGCAATTGATACACTTTTTTCACTTGCTGGCTCTGCACAAAGTAAAACGTATGATGAAAGAGGTCTCTCTCAAAATTCACGGTCATCCAGACAGCTAGCTTCAGTATAATTCGCAACCATAATAAAATAAATTTGTTTGCTTATAATATAAGCGGGACAAGTTTATAAGTTCCAAACTTTTACAACTTTCATATGCTATTTAATTAGTACTAATTTCCAATCTAATAATCTAATTTTATAAACAACACATCTAAATAAATTTTTTATCTGTTGAAGTTCATATTTATTTGTCCAGGTTAGATTTTTAACAATATAAACCTAGTTAACAAAAGCAATAAATAAATAAAAAACGTGTTCTAACTCACTAATTTTCTTTGAGCTACTTAACAATAATCATTAAAAAATATCCATACAATAATTATTGCAGTTTTTAGAGGAGGAACATGGATGTGACCCTCTTAACTGCATTTTTCTAGGGAAGGAAAATATTTCTGAGGAGCAGGGAAAGAAATGAATAGTTCTAGTGTTGAAAAGTTCGTCACTAGCTCTAATCGTGCGCTAGATATCGCAACAGCAATAACAACAAATAAACCGATTGATCGGTTAATCACAGCGCTTGTATTAAAGCTACAAACTACGTTAGACATAAATCAGGTCTTTCAGACTTTTTATGAAGCGATTAAGCATGATTTAAATATACGTTGTATTGAATATGAGTATCCTATATTTGGTATACACATAAATTTAGGTCATAAAGCTACTAACTCTTACGGCTATTTACTACAAGTTGAGGATGGCACATGGGGGAAAATAACAGCCTATAGAAGCGAAGAGTTCTCTCAAAGTGAGAAAACTAGATTTGAAACTTACATATCAGCAATTGTGTTTCCTTTGCGAAATGCTATACAACATGAAGGTACCATCATTCAATCCGCATATGATTCACATATGGGGCTCCCCAACTGGGAACATATGGAAAGTCAACTAACCAGAGAAGCTAAACTAGCAATTCGAAAGAAATACTCGTTAATTTTACTTCTGATTGATATTGATCGCTTTACTAAATTAAATGATTCAAATGGTTCATTGTTTGGTGACATTGTAATTAGACACGTATACGAAACATTACAAGAATGTCTAAGAGATACCGATATACTATATCGCTATGGTTACGACAAATTTTCATTGTTCATAAGTAATACTCAAATATCTGAAGCGAGCTTAATAGCGGAACGTATTAGAACAGCAATATCTGATCATCCATTACTAAAAAGCGATGGAAATAAAATTAAATTGACAATTAGTATTGGTGTTGCTGAATTATATGGGGACGATACTGTCGAATCTGTATATGAAAGAGCATATAAGGCTTTAAAACTAGCTAAAAACTCAGGGCGTAATCAAGTAAAAATTGCAGACAGAAAATTTTTAGGCTGATGGTGAATATTCATAAAGTTTTACGCAATTACGACCATTCTTTTTTGCTTCATATAATGCTTTATCTGCACGTTCAAATAAACTTTCGGCATTATCTTTTTCATGCATGATCGCAATGCCGCACGAAATTGTAATCTTTATTTGTTTACTCTTAAATAAAAATGTTACACGAGAAATTTCTTCACGAATTTTATCTGCGAATTGTATTGCTTCGCCAGCGGTTACACCAGGAAGTATCATCACAAATTCTTCTCCGCCATATCTAGCAAGAAAATAATTATTTTTAAGCGAAAGACTTAATTTTTTTGCCACGGCTTTCAGCACCTTATCTCCAATTACATGTCCATAGGTGTCATTAAACATCTTAAAGTGATCCACATCCCATATCAAAAGTGACACAACTTTTTGGTTAGTACTACTATCTTTAACTATACTATTGACCTCATTATCATATGCCTCTCGATTAAACAAACCAGTTAATGGATCTCGTAAAGCATTTTCTTTTTCTTTCTTCACCTTTTCTCTGAGTTCTTGAGCTTCTATTTTCATCTGATCTACTTTATTTGCTAGCACATGCACACTTTCCTTAATACGTGTTTCATGCTCCTTAACAATATGCCGTTCCTCTTCAACCAGGTGTTGCAAGGAATCAAGCTGAGATTTCACTGTAATTTTTAGCGTGTCTAAATCTTTAGCGGTGATCACATTTTCACTTATGTCATTTACAGCGTTATTCATTTGAGCATTTAAATCATTTTGTATTTTTAGATCTGATGTTTGTTTTTCAACTGTGCTATGCAATTCATCCCCAATACGACTTATTTGAACACCTACATTAAACAGAAATGTCTCTAATTCGTTTTTTTGATCAATGGAATCTATATAAACAGAGTTTATAAATTCGAAAACTCTTTGAATTGACGATTTCAGTTCGAGAGGACTTTGTATATTGTCATATTGATTTTTAAGTTGTTTGACCTGATCTTTATAGTCCTCTGGAAATTTAAATTTTTCGATTATTAGACTCGGTAAAGTAAATAAAACATCTTGCTTATTTAATATATATTCATTGCTTAAGCTATTGATCACATCAGTAAAAACTAGTAATACATGATTAGCCTCAGAAGTACTAGTAATTTCATGCGCTAATTTTCTTACAGAGTCAAATGCTTCATTATTTAAAAATAAATTTTGAGTACCATTAATTAGCTCAATTAAGATCTGCGATAAAGTTTCGGTAAATTGAACCTCTGATTTTTTATTATTATCCAATACGGATTCTTGTTCTGTTTTATTTGGATTTGTGCTAAAAGTTAATTTCTTTAATAATGATGTGGGTATCATTAATAAGCTTGAATACTTATCTTTAGCAGTATTCTTATCAGTTGTTTGCATTTCCATCTTTACGAGCTAGTGCTCTTTTTTCACTTAAATCTTTCAATGAGACATTTACAATCGTATCTTCTAAAATATTTGGAGCGGATTTTTTCTTAGACCATGGTCGTGTTTCCCAATTTCTTCGCTCTTTAAACTTTTTAGTTTTAGAATTTGGATAAAGTGTATCTAATGGAATAGACAACCCATTTGCCTGCACGATACGCGCATGATGTCTTTCTAATTCAAGTGGGTGCTTTACTCCGCATGAGTGTGCAATCATTCCTATTTCATGAACAATATTTTTTACATAGTTTGCAACACGAATAGACTTTAGTTTAGGATTTAATCCTCGCTGCAGTTTTTTATTATGAGTTGTGATACCTGTTGGGCATGTATCTTTGTTGCATTGCAGGGCCTGTATACACCCCAATGCAAACATAAAGCCACGTGCAGACGCAATAAAGTTAGCGCCTAAACACAGTGCCCATGCTGCATCAGCCGGAGTTATTAATTTTCCAGAAGCAATCACTTTGACTCGCTCATTCAATTCATATTCTCTCAGCTTATTAGACAACATTGGCAAACTCTCACTTAATGGTAAACCCATGTCATCTAACAAAGGCATTGGTGCAGCACCAGTACCACCATCTGCACCATCTACGGAAATAAAATCTGGCGCCGAAGCCTTACCACGTTGACAAATCAACCCAAATAGATGATCCAGCCATTGTTCAGAACCAATTACAGTTTTAAAACCTACAGGCTTGCCCGTCACTTCACGTATGTATGCAATCATGTCCAGTAAATCTGCATCATTTTTAATTTCTGGGTGACGATTTGGGCTAATGGAATCCTTTCCTTTAGGAATACAACGTATTTTGGCGATCTCCGCAGTAACTTTTGCGCCAGGTAGTATTCCGCCTTTACCAGGTTTACCACCTTGGCTTAATTTAATTTCAAACATTCGTACTTGCGAATTCGCAGCTACATCCATCAGCTTTGATTCGCTTATTGAATCATTAAAAGGATCTCGTACACCATATTTGGCAGTACCTAATTGAAAAACTAAGTCACATCCACTTTGCAGATGATATTTCGACAATCCTCCCTCACCCGTATTTAACCAACAGCCTGCTATTTTAGATCCTTCAGAAAGTGCAAGAATAGCTGGCTTTGATAATGCCCCATAACTCATTCCAGAAATATTAAAAATCGATTTTGTTATATACGGATATTTACATCCAGCTCCAATAATCTGCTCTGATACTGGCGTTGCATCTTCACCCAGAGTTGGGTAAGGACAATTTACAAATAATACGGTTCCAACTTTATTTAGATCACGCGATGAACCAAATGCAATTGTGTTACTGATATCTTTCGCTGCTCGATATACCCAAGATCTTTGTGCTCGATTAAATGGTAATTCTTCCCTATCCATTGAGAAAAAATACTGTCGAAAAAACTCACCGATGTGCTCAAAGAAATATCTAAAACGACCAATTACAGGATAATTGCGTCGAACCGCATGACGTGACTGTGAAATATCGCATAAATAGGCAATGGGTATTACAACTAATACCAGCAAAAATAGAACAGAAAATAGGCCTTGAGAAAGTTCAAGTCCGATATTTAACCAATTTTTAAAAATTTGAAAGACTTCTTCCATCCATGCAAATGTCGCTACTTATAACACCAAATTTATCGGCCTAAACACCCACATCTTTAGCCTAACTTATTATAAAATATTGATTTTCTGGGGTTTTAGCCGATAGCTTGAATTACTGCATCAAGCTTTTTTCGCGTATCAGCTTGATCTCTTTGCCGCGAACATGTGTATGGATAGCCTCTCGATCCTCAATATTAATATGTGTAAATTCAACCGCTATAGAAAATTGGTCCATGTTTTCACTGCTCTGATCACATCGCACGCTTTTGCCATAGGCCAAGATATACTTTGACACTTGTGAAAGCTGTAAACGAAACTCCAAATATGAACCTAATTTTAATTGCTCGTCGTGATTAAAGCGTATTCCACTCGCACTAATATTCACTTCATGCCAACATAAATCTGGAATCACCGAACACGTAGCAAACTGTCTTCTCGCTAAGGTATTAATTTTATCATCGAGAATTTTGAGGTACTTTGCTACTTCAGGGTAACGCCGACGCACTAGTGCAAATTGGTCTGTCAGCGACTTTGTTGAATCACTAAAATTATTCAGTAATTGCAGCTCTGCATAATTTTCAGGAAATCTTTTTAGTGTCTCTTCTATCTGATCATCGGGAATAATTCTTAGTGACAATAAAATATTATCATCAATTCTAAAAGCACTTCGTCCCTCAGATGATGACTTACTTGCCGCTTCTACTTGTGATTCATTCTTCTTCACAGCATTCACTTATCCAAGTTGGAGTTCTTACTGACAGCAGAAATATCATCGTATTCATAAAACAAACGTTTGTCGCCAAGTATTGAAATCTCAACTCTTCTGTTTTTTGCGCGACTCTCTTCTGTGTAATTCGTGAATAATGGTTTTCTATCGGCATGTGCACGAATCTGAAGCCGGTCTGGATTTATGTTTTCTTTGGATTCAAGATGATGTACCACAGCTGCAGCACGCGCTGCAGATAACACCCAATTTGATGGAAATCGCGATGTGCTAATGGGTACGCTATCAGTATGTCCCGAAACGATAATGTCTCCCTCAACTGCTTTTAGCGCATTGGCAATCTTTTTTAATATAGATGCAAACACAGCATCGATTTTGTCATCACCTGATGTAAATGACCCACGCTCACGTATTCGTATGATTATTTCTCGTTCTGTCCAATCAACTTCCACTGTTCCTGAATCTATTTCATCCTGTAACGCTGCAGTAATTTTCTTTGCTTCATCTTTCATTCGTTTTAGTGCTGCTTGATAAATTTCTTCTGCAACTTGTTGTTTATCAAAACCTCCTTCACCACTGGAAAAGTCTAAATTGTCTTTACTCTCATCCGTTGTTTGTTGCCGCATTATTTTTAATAAAGTTTCATTGTCGGGTTTGCCGGGGCTAAACTCCGAAGTGACTACACTGGTACCTTTTGGAAGTTCATTCGCAGGCACATCTCGTTGTACACCGAAGGCCCGTTCCAGTGAGCCAGCAAGTTCTTTGAATTTTGCTGCATCCATTTCTGAGAAAGACAATAACAATACAAAGAAACACATAAGCAGAATCGCAAGATCGGCAAATGTTGAAATCCACATTGGAGCACCTGATGATTCCTCTGTACTGGCAGGAGCATCTGACATAATTACAACTTATTTATGCTGCTTCTTTTTGTTCATCTAAATTCTTGCTACTTTTATCACGCATATTTTCTGGCAAGTATGTTTTGAGTATTTGCTCGACTACTCTAGGGTTGGTCCCTGCTTGAATTGCAGACACGGATTCTAGTATTAAGCTCTTGCTTAGGCGTTCGTCTTGACTAATTTTTTTAAGTTTATCGGCTAAAGGAAGCGCTACAGCATTTGCAATCACAGCACCGTAAAGAGTGGTTAAAAGCGCAACAGCCATTGCAGGACCAATCTGTTTTGGGTCATCCATGTTTGAGAGCATTTGTACCAATCCGATCAAGGTGCCAATCATGCCCATAGCTGGTGCAGCATCACCAATAGACTTGAACATTTCCCTGCCAACATCATGGCGCTCAATAGATAAATTTATATCCTTGCTTAGCATTTTTTGGACAACCTCTGTAGAGTGACCGTCTATACAAAGATTGACCCCTTCTTCCAAAAATGGATGCCCGATCTCTCTACCTTCTAAGGCGAGCACTCCTTCCTTTCTCGCGACATCTGCCAGCTCAACAGCTTCTTCAATTAGCTTAGTAAGACTTACACTCTTGTGCAAAAACGTTGACAGCACTAATTTAAATGAGCCCAGAAAATCAGCTAAAGAGATACGGGTCAGAGTGGCAGCGAAGGTGCCTCCTATAACAATGGCTAGTGAAGGCACATTAACAAATGTGCCGGCAGATCCACCAAGAACGATGGCCAACGCAATAACTGCTATGGCTCCCAACAAACCCAGTAGAGTTGCTATATCCATCTTGTAAACGCTCCTTGTTTAGTTAAGTCACATTGCATGTGTCTTAGTAACTCACTGATATTTATCATAGATTATTCAGCATAAGAGATAGGCTCTCGCTACAACATGTATAACGGCCAAATTGGTGGAATATTTAGGGAATACGCGCTAATTGCGCGACTATCCGATGAGTGAGTACTCAATCAGTTCATTTTTATAAAAAAGTAATTTGAGCCTTAAAAATCCGTTAAACATGCCGATAAATTGATAGTACGACCTAGCTATAAATAACCGGCCTTTTTTCAATCGTGAGGGACTCGCATGAAGATACTGATTGTTGATGACAGCAAAGCAATGCGCAAAGTCATCAAATGGATCTTAATGCAAGCCGATATTCATGCTGAGGAGCTGATTGAAGCATCTGATGGTGAAGACGGTCTATTGAAAGTCGAAGCCAGGAAACCAGATTTAGTGATTACGGACTGGAATATGCCAAACATGGGTGGTCTAGAATTTCTCAAAACACTTCGAGAAGCAAACAACTCGGTTACTTTTGGATTTGTTACGACTCAGGCCTCAACTAAAATACGCAATATTGCCAAAGACGCTGGCGCAGACTTTATTATTTCAAGCCCTTTCTCTTTAGGCTCGTGTAAAAATTCACTACACTCTGCTTTGTAACTATTACAAGTTTACCAATCGATACTTCCATATTAGCTTTTATTTACTGGCTAATCTTTAGAATGAGATAGTATATCGAAATTGTTAATTTACAGTTTTGATATAATAAAAATTTACAGCTATAGCTGAACATGTCTTAAGGTCACTAAGCTTCTTTTTTAACATAATTTATCTTTTTCTAAATCGTCAAAAATTTGACAATTTAGAATATTTTAATCTCTTTAATTCCAATAATCTCGTCGTATAATCTACGTCCAACGTTTCACTGAATTTCTAGCCTTATATCCGTGTCACAGAATATATCTGGAATGAGAAACATCATTCTTTTCTTGATTGTAGCCATTCCTTTACTTTTATTAATTTATTTATCTTTACAAACTAAAAATACACCAGAGAACTCTATACGCATTGGTATTAACCAATGGCCTGGTTTCGGATACTTATTTATCGCGAAAAAAGAAGGATTTTTTAAAGAAGCTGGGTTGAATATTGAATTAGTTGAATTAAGTTCATTAGTTGAGGTTCGCCGTGCATTTGAACGCGGGAAAGTCGATGGCATGGCAGCAACATCAATAGAGCTATTAGAAGCTTATAAATACTCTAGACGTATTGCACAAGCCATTATAATAATTGATTATTCTAACGGCGCAGATGTAATACTAGGCTCACCTCAAGTTAACACACTTGATGATTTGAGGGGGAAAAAAATAGGCGTTGAAAATGGAAGTTTGAGTTTGTATATGACACTTCGTGCATTAGAATTAAATGCCATCAAACAGTCAGAAGTTACGATGGTGTCTATGGATCTACATGACATGTTACATTCGTTGAGAACAGAAAAAGTCGATGCCATATACTCCTACATACCAGAGTCTGAGGTCATTAAAAAGCAATTTAGTGTTAATCACTTATTTGACAGCTCAGATATACCAGGAGAAATAATAGACATCATTGCAATTGATCAAGATGTACTTCTAAGGTTTCCTGAATTGCAAACCAAACTTCAGCAAGTATGGGCACGAACTCTTGAATATGTAATGAACAACCCAGAAAACGCATATAATATTTTAACTGCAAGAATTCCGATATCTATTAATGAGTTTAGAAAATACATGCGTTACGTATATTTAGTAGGGCCACATGAACAATTCGAATTTTTAAAGCCAAGAGGAAAACTACAGCAGAATTTAAATAAAATTGGAAGTATCGTGTATTCGCATACAAAAAATGATTTAGATTATTCTCAATTTGTTTATAACAAGAATTTATAGCACATATTTATTTTATGAAGACAACTCATTTAAATATACAATTTTCTTCACAAAAACAAATTATTTTCATACTTTTCTTTGTCTTCTGCGTAGCTGTTTTTATTATATGTACCCTAATGTATAAAGTCTTTAGCGATAAGTTAGCTGATGATTTATACACTCGTTCAATAGAAGTAATCGATGTTATTGACTATATGGCACAAACATCTGGCAATTCTCCAGCGCTAGTTAAAGGCGTAAAGACACTTGGCGCAAATAGAGATATTAAACTTATAGTTATAAGAATTGATGAACCACCTAAAATCATTGCATCCAACAAACATGTCTTAATTGGCCATCAAACAAATGAAATATTTTCTAGTAGTGAAGGAGTTCGATCATTTCAGTTTGACGCTAAAACCGATCAGTACACTGCTGTTTCTTCAGTATGGTTAGAAAATAAACTAAATAATAGCCGACTTACTAAAGCATCGGTTGGTATTATCTTTGATACCTCAAAAATACGTTTACATCTACAAGAGCAAATACTTAATACATCTTTTGCACTGATTCTAACGATGATATGTGTATTATGTATTGTGTATTTTTTAACGAGAAAATATATCTTCAAGCCTTTGGAAGTAATCAACAACTCGTTAATTAATAATAAAAAAGACAATGAATATTCACCAATTCCATTAATCTTTGAGGGTGAAATTGGTGCTGTAGCGAAAACACTTAATCAGTTATTTACGGATTTATATCAATCTAAATTGACACTTCGTGAGCAAAAAGAACGATATGACTTAGCCTTGCATGGGGTAAAAGCTGGATTAGTTGACTGGGACATCATTACAAATACGATGTATTGCTCTTCAAGTCTCATGAAAATACTTGGCATTGTCCCTGAAGATTTCACACCGAGTATGGAGTGGATTGAAAATCGCATACATGATGACGATAAGGAATTAGCCCGTGCTGCACTCATTTCTCATTTAAAATTCAATACTGAATACGACGTCGAGGGTCGTCTTCGCCATGAAGATGGTAGTTTTGTATGGATTCGTGCACGCGGACAAGCTATTCGCGATGAATCTGGAAAAGCGATACGCATGGTGGGTTATTTTGTAGATATATCAAAGCGAAAAGCGCATGAATACTTTATGTATTCGTTTTACAATCTCAGCAGTGACGCTACAACTCCATTAAAATTCAAATTAAATAACATACTAAAAGAAACACTTAGCTACTTAGATTTAGCTGGTGGCATAATATGTAAGATTGAAGATGAAAAATATTTTGTCGAATATTTACAATGCCCAGACGAATATCAAATAAATGATACTTCTGTTTTTAATCTAAAAGACACTCTTTGTTCATATACAATTAAAGAAAATGACATTGTTGCGATATATAATATCGCTAACTCTAAACTAAAAAACAGCCCTGCACACACAATAGCTGGCATTAATACATATATTGCAATGCCTTTATATGTACATGGAAAAATCCGTGGAACAGTAAATTTTTTCGATAAAAGAATAAAACAGCGTCCATTTGAAGAACGCGAGAAATCATTCATACGATTAATAGCTCAATGGATCGGTAATGAATTAATGCGGGCAGAATATATTGATTACTTGCATAAAACGGAAAATCGTCTAGCAGATGCTGTTAATGAACTTACAAAAACCAATGCTGAGTTAGAAAATTTTGTATATGTCGCTTCACATGACTTGCAAGAACCTCTAAGAATGATTACTAACTTTACAGACCTGTTAGAAAAACACTATGGAGATCAACTTGATGATACTGCAAAAGAATATTTAAACATCTTATTTAGTTCTTCTACCCAAATGCGTCAATTAATTAAAGGCTTGCTTGATTACGCACGTGCTCGCAGAGAAAAAGAAAAAACAGAAAGAATTGACATATATGAAATTATAAATCATGTATATAAAAATTTAGAAAAACAAATAAAAGAAAGTAATGCAAAAATAACTTTTGATAAACTACCAGTCATTGATGCTAATAAAGCTAGCATGATAAGCCTACTACAAAACTTAGTGAATAATGCAATAAAATTTCAACCCGAAAATAACCAACCAGTCATCGAAATAAATGTATCTGAACAATTTAATGGATGGGAAATTGCCGTGAAAGATAACGGTATTGGCGTGGATTCTGTGTATTTTTCTAAAATATTTGAACCATTTAAGCGATTGCATGCCAATAATGAATATATCGGCTCTGGTATCGGCTTAGCTGTTTGTAAAAAAATTGTTGACCGCATGGGAGGGGATATATGGGTAGAATCTGATGGGAGCTCAGGGAGCATTTTTTATATTACAGTTCCAAAACTAATGACACAAACAGGAAAAGCAGCATGAACTTAATTAATGTGTCTGATAGAACAGCTGAAATCTTGTTAATCGAAGATAATCTAGGAGACGTACTCCTTACAAAAGAAGCATTTCGTAATATTCAATTCAAGCACAACTTATATATAGCAAAAGATGGAGAACAAGCCTTGCAAATGTTAAAACGAGAAGGAAAATTTACTAATTTTCCTAAACCGGACATGATTTTATTGGATTTAAATTTGCCGAAAATTGATGGTCGCGAAGTCCTAGAAAAAATTAAATCTGATATTACTTTGCGAGATATTCCAGTAATCGTTTTATCCGGTTCCGATGCTGAATCAGATATCACAACTTGCTATGACCGACATGCAAATTCATATGTCATTAAGCCGGATAACTTTGACGATTTAAAACAAGTCGCCACGTCTATTCAAAACTATTGGTTTGAACAGCAAGATTGCAACCTATCTAAAAATTCCGTTCATTAGCAATAAATTTATTTTGAAAATAACTCGTTGATTTCAAAAAGTTAATATTAAAAAATAATTTATCTTTCCTGGAATGCATTTTGAAAGCCGCGATAAATCGGTTTCAATAAATAATCAAGCACAGACTTCTCTCCGGTTTTAATATCTGCTTGAATAGTCATACCTGGTATTACACGATATTGATCTGGGTTGTTACCAATATAATGTTTTTGCAGGGCAATTTTTGCACGAAAGTAAGGTTGTCTTTCTTCATCTAAGAATGTAGACGCACTGATTTGCTTAACTTCTCCCATTACAGTTCCAAAGCGTTGTGGATCATAGCTATTAACTTTTACTTCTGCTTCTTGACCTGTATACACATGCCCAATATCTGAAGTATTGATTTTTGATTCTACAATCAATTCATCACCTGCTGGGACAATCTCCATTATCGTCTCACCAGGCTTAATTACACTTTGTATTGAATTTACGACTAGACCTTTAACTATTCCAGAAACAGGCGCCGTCACTTCTAGTCTATTTACACGATCTTCGTATTTAATCAGATTCTCATCTAACTCTGCTAGTTCTCCAGAAACTTTACCTATTTCCATTTTTAAGGTTTCATGCAAGCGATTTTGTAAATCAATTAGTGATTGATGAGCTTCTTCCTTTGCTTCACTGGCTACACTAATATTTGATAATGTTTGATGATATTGTGTTTCAGTTTCAGCTAGCTCTGCTTTTCTATCTAAATACTCAGCTCGTGAAACCATACCACGACTCACAAGCCCTTCTCTCATATCTGCCTGTTGCTTGAGCACTTCTATCTCTCGTTTTAAATAGGTAGCTTTGTTACTCTCTCTTGCTAACTCTTCTTTACGCTGATTTATTTTCGTTTGCGCTACTTTGATTTGGGATTGATGACTCTTAAGTTGCGCATAGTAAATTTCATCTTCACTTGCAACTAAATCTGGATAATTGCTTTTATATGCAGAAAAATTAGGCTTGCCTCCATTTAATATAGCATTTAGCCGTATAAGTTGTAATTTAAGTATGGCGTAGCGTGCTTGTATTTGCTGCAAATCAGATTGAGTTGCAGATGGTTCAATCCGAATCAGCACATCACCTTCTTGAACAAATTCTCCATCATTTACTTGTATATCTTTAACAATCCCACCCTCTAAATGCTGTACTACATGATTATGTCCACTTGGAACTACTTCACCCTGTGTTACCGCAACTTCATTAACTGGTGTAATGGAGGCCCATACAATTCCTGCTAAAAATAGTATCGCGGTTGTTAATACGCCTAAACTTACTACTCCTGGTGAATCGGATTCTTCCAATTGAATCGATTGCGCAATAAAACGTGCGCGAGCTCTTGGCACTTCAGACTTAGACTTGTCAGATAAAGACAAACTTTCCTCTGTCATCTTTGCATCTCCGTTAGGTATTTAACTGCTTCATCAGGCGTTCCCACGTGTGCAACCATGCCATTCACTAAAACAATCGCACGATCTGCAAGTTTAATGTGAGATGGACGATGGCTTACCATTAACACAGTTTGATTACCACGTGTTTGATTTAGGTGGTCAATTAAATTCTGGTCCGTAACTTTATCAAGCGAGGTACCAGGCTCATCCAATAAAAATATAGGGGCCTGTCTTAAATATGACCTTGCTAAACAAATTCCATTGATTAAACCAGAAGGAAGTCTCGAAGTTGTATGATCACCGACAAGTGTGTCAAAACCATTTGGAAGACACATCACAGAAGACAATATTCCTGCTTGCCGTGCTGCGAGCTCTAATTGATCATCTGTTGCAAGTGGTTGGTTCAAACGAATATTCTGTGCAATGGTTCCATAAAACAAACTTGGTTTTTGTGGCATATATGCGATCACACGACGCAAATCCACTGCATTCATTTGCCGTACGTCTGTGTCATCAATCGCTAACGTTCCTGCCTGTGCGCGATACATCCCTGCAACAAGCTTCAAGATTGTTGACTTACCAGAACCATTACCTCCAACGATTGCAATGAATTCACCAGGTTCAATTGAAAATGAAGCCCCAATTAATGCAGGATCTTCATTTGGACCATAGCGAAATGTCACACGATCAAATGTAATTTTTCCTTTAATCTTCGGCATGAGTAGCCCTGCCTTATGACTATTAGGCTCTGAAGGAACACGCATCAGTTGATTTAGCTGTTTGATGCTTTGCGTAATTTGATCTATTTGTAACATGGCTAGACAAACTCCTTGTAAGGGAGATAACACTCGCCAAAGTAATGCCATTATGGCAATGAGCGCACCAATACTCATATCACCCGACATTACCTTTAATGTTCCCAGGGTTAATACCGCAATACCTGCTATCGTCATCAGCGATTGCGCGACACTATTGACAATTGCATGACTTGTCGAAGTTGAATACGTGCGTGTCATTGCTTCACCCGATGCTTCACGATAAAGTTCTAACCATGCTCCCTCTGCTCCTAAGGCTTTTAATTCTCTCAGACCAGAAAAAGACTCCATCAACATACGTTGCCTCGCTGAGCGTGCATGGCCAGCATATATAAGTTTTTTATTTAGACTAGGAAACCAAAGTAACCCAAAAATTACGTAGAGAGCGATCATTGCTATTGGAACAAGTGCAATGCTGCCACCTAATACCGCCAATAATGCGACAAATAACAATACAAACGGTAACTCTAAGAATAAAGCTGCACTTGGCCCGGTAAAGAAATCACGAATCGACTCAAATTGTCTCAATCTTGATAATTGTGAAATTACCGTTGATCGTTCTGTAAGCAATGGTGGTAAAGATAATATTTTTTTAAATGTTTCAACACCAATTATATAGTCCAAACGTCCCGCAAGTAGACCGAGCGTTTTGGAACGCAATAGTCGAAACATAAGCTCACATGCTAGCGCTATTCCTAAACCAGCCATTAAATAGGGCACGCTGTGAGTGGATCTTGCGCCTATTACGTTGTCGTACACAACCATAATATATAGCGGTACAAACAAAGCGATGACATTCAGCATAAATGTTATCGCAATTAAATGTTTCACTAACTTTCGGAATCTTTTTAATACTTGAGCAAACCATTTTTCTCCTGTTTGCTCTTGTCCTGTCATCGCATGCGTTGGGTGCATATCAGTGAACAAATATGCTTTCCCTTTTTCGCGTGAGATATCGTCGGTGCAATAATCTTTTTTATGCGCATCAAAATAAGTTACTTCATTACCAGACATCTCAGTAATAACGTAAATACCACCTGTATTTGATACAAATAAACAAGGTAAAAGCGTCGGGCTTAATTTATTCACAGATGTTTTTTTCTCGTCGCTTTCATAGCCTAATGTAACCAGCATATTGCGCAGATCAATTAAATCTAAATGATCTGCAAAGTGTGGTATGGCTTCAATAAGTTCGCGTTTGTATGAGCGCCAACCCAGCTCTGAAAGAATTGGCATAATGCAAGCTGCATAAGGGGAAATTTCATCAATTTTACGAAATGTGTGATTTCGAATCGCACTTGCTAAACGCTCAGAGAGTGGCATACGATCTTCATCGACTAGATTTTTAATATTTTCTGCAGTAGCACTCATTTCATAAACTATTGGTTTACAGCTTGATCAATTTTGGTACTTGATTGTTTAAGATCATCGCTATTAAATTTAAAGTTTTGATTTATTAACACGCCTTGTTTTAATTCAAAATGCCGATCGCAGATTGCCAACAAAGATGGGCGATGAGATATAATTATTAAAGTGCGGCCTTTACGATTATGTTGCAAAAGTGAATGCAAACGCGCTTCATTATTAAAATCTAAGCATGAGTTTGCATCATCAAATAAAATAATTTTTATTTCACCAAACGTTGGATCACTAATCATGGAGCGAACAAGGATAATCTGTTGACGAACACCAGCTGGAATAGCATCCACATTCGCTCCGCCAATGCGTGTATCTAAACCATTTGGTAATTTTGTGATCGCTTTGGTCAAACCAAGCATTTTTGCAAGTTTTATAGCTTGATCTACTGCCTCGCCTTCGCGAAATAAAGTGAGATTATCGAGTATCGTGCCATCATAAATGGTTCCTTGTTGAGGCATTAGAGCAATTTGTGCACGTACTGAAGAACCATCTAATATTTTTATATTGTGACCATCTAGCAAAACTTCGCCTTGTGTGGGATTGACAAATCCCATCATCAAATTAACTAAAGTTGTTTTTCCTACTCCATTCGCCCCGATTATTCCTATGGCCTCACCTGGTTTAACATCCAGAGAAATTCCTGATAACAATTCAGTATCACAACCTTCATGCTGAAAATGCACGTCTTTTAATTCAATCCCACCTTGTAAGGCTATCGGCCGAGAATGTTCCTTTAATGCCTCAAGTGGCAATGACAACATGCCATCAATTTTTTCACCTGCAATATGCACAGCTTGCAATTGAGTCCATAAACCCATCGCCTTTAAAGCTGGTTGCAACACCCTTCCAGAAAGCATCGTTCCTGCTGCTAATGCGCCAATTGTGAGCTCTCCAGACACAACATATATACTTCCAATTCCTACGAAACTCACCATCACAATTTGTGAAAACGTTGCACCTAATCCTGATACAACACTATTGATGCGACTCACTTGATAAACACTTGCTGCTGACTGCGCTTGCAGCCTTTCATATCTGCGTAACATCAGTGCTTCCATTGCCATGGCTTTTACAGTGTGTACACCTTGCAATGTTTCAATAAGAAAATTTTGTCTACGTTGATCTGCAGATGACCTTTTTTCTAATGCCGCTTTTAATTCTTTCCCGGTGAAATATGAGATTACGACAAATATTGCAATAACCGTAATTGGAACAAGAACCAATGCTCCAGAAAATAGAAATATTAAGCTTAAAAAGATTAAAACAAATGGTAGGTCTACCAACATTAATATTGTCTGTCCTGAATAAAATTCACGAACTTTTTTAAGGCCTTCCATTTTATCGAGATAGTTGCCGATAGAATTACTTTCAAACTTAACCAAATCCGAGTGAATAATTCTCTCCAAAGCATGAATACCCTCAGTGTGTTCATATTGCACACCTTTCCATGCAAGAATTGCCGAGCGTGTTACGCGAAGTACTGCCTCTAAAACAGCAGCAACGAGTAAACCGAAGATTAAAAGCGTGAAAGTATCGGTTGCTTGATTAGGTAAGATACGGTCGTAAACTTGCAAGATTACAATCGGCAAAGCCAATGTAGTGAGATTAATTATTAACGATGCAAGTAATACATCCCAGCGCTTCCATGCCGTTGGAATGTTGTGCTTCCGTGCAGAATTATCTATTGCAGACAATTCCTCTGTAATTACCCCTTGATCCATTCCTGAATACCTAGCTACCCATTAGCCGACTACATGCAAAATGAGCCCATCAACCCTAGGTTGAAGAGCAGGTTATAAATATGTGTATTTAATATCGGCTAAAGAGCGAAACTCTTTAGAAATCAAAACCTTGCTATAAATTAGAGGATAG
>CAJHZF010000280.1_pt1 | contig 30100 bp, 23 predicted proteins | sample 9198891 | NCBI WGS metagenome assembly CAJHZF01 (sample SAMEA7708349, study PRJEB35096) | sediment metagenome | biome: marine neritic benthic zone biome [ENVO:01000025]; feature: sediment [ENVO:00002007]; material: shallow marine sediment [ENVO:03000034] sea grass bed [ENVO_01000059] ...
CAGTGGAACATCGTATCGGATTGGATTGAAGGCGACGTGCCGTTGTCGCAAGCCATCATCGATGCGGGGGCTGAGCAATATGCGGAAGATAACCAAATCGCAGCGCGCCCGTGTACCGCAACCAACAATGACGATGATTTTGATCTTTAAGATTTAATAGTTTTAAGATCTAATTAAGCATCACACTAAGCCGGGCTTCTAAGAGAAGTCCGGCTTTTTTTATTGTTTAAAAATATGTCTTTTGCATAAAACTGCGTTTCTTATATGTTGCACGCGTTGTGCAAAGTTAAATTATAATTTTTAAAAATGATTCAGATTTTATGCAGACAAAGCCTATTTTAATAACTGGCTGTTCTTCAGGTATTGGATTACATACCGCACATGCTTTACAAAAACGTGGCTACCAAGTATTTGCATCCGCGAGAAAACAAAACGATGTCGAGCTACTTACACATCAAGGGCTACGTTGCTTACAACTAGATGTATGCAATTCAAATCATATTCAACGAGCAGTTGAAATGGTATTACATGAAACCGGTGGGAATTTATTTGCATTAATTAATAATGCGGGCTATGGACAGCCTGGTGCAGTAGAAGATCTGTCACGTGAGGCTTTACAAGAGCAATTTGAGACTAATTTATTTGGCTTGATCGAACTCACAAATACAGTAATTCCAGTAATGCATGAACAGGGGTACGGAAGAATTGTGCAAATCAGCTCGATATTAGGATTAGTAACAATGCCATTGCGTGGCGCATACATTGCATCAAAATTTGCGTTAGAAGGTATTACCGATACCTTGCGTTTAGAATTAAAGAATACAAACATATATGTATCAATAATTGAGCCGGGCCCAATCACAAGTCGATTTCGTCAAAACAGCTTGCAAATGCTTAATAAAAACATCGACAGAAAAAACAGTCGCTTCCAAGCTCAATATGAAGCTGCAGAAAAAAAATTAAGTGTAGATGGGCCAGTTGTTCCATTTACTTTAGGGCCAGAAGCAGTATTAAAAATAATTATTCATGCGCTTGAAAGCACAAAACCCAAGCCAAGATATTTTGTGACCTTCCCTACTTATATATTTGCAGTTTTAAAAAGAATTCTTCACACCAGCGCTTTAGATTACTTACTGGTAAAATCATCCAAGGTAGAACGCAAATAAGTTAGGCGCTAGCTGATAATTAACTTTCTTCAATTCAGTCACTTATGTAACGCAATTGTGGCTGTCAACCAAACTCAACTCCATACGTTTATTACAGTGTGAATAACACAATTGGAGTATGAAAATGAGGAATATTAACAAACCAATGTTGTTTCTAGCCAGTATCGTACTAGCATGCAGCGCTACAGTCGCGAGTGCTGATAAAGGTGACAAAGTCGAAGATTATTTTGATCGCAAAGGTGATCGTATTGATGATCGACTAGATCGAAAGGGTGACCGCATCGACCGCCGATTGGATCATAAGGGTGATCGAGTAGATCGTCATTTAGACCGCAAGGGAGATCACATAGAAAATCGTTTTGATTATAAAGCAGACCGTGCACGCGAAGCGGGTAAGGATGGTCTTGCCGATCGTTTCGAAAGGAAAGGCGATATAGCTAATAATCGATTAGACCGCAAAGGTGACCGAATTGACCACCGTCTTGATCGTAAAGGTGGTCGTATTGACCATCGTTTGGATCGCAAAGGCAATCGTGTTGATCAACGTCTAGATCATAAAGGACAGCGCTTTAATCGTAGACACTAATACATTGTGTTTCAATTAATTAAGTAATTCATGGGGTGACTATAAGTCGCCCCATTATGGTTACTCGATCTTTTAGGCAGCAATAGAATCAATACTAACAAAACTTAGTTTGTCTCCTTGCAAATCTACCTGAATCACTTGACCAGGATGAATCTTCCCTGCTAACAGTGATTGAGCAAGTGGATTTTCAACCATAATTTGTATCGCCCGCTTTAATGGGCGCGCACCATATACTGGGTCAAATCCTGCTTCAGAAAGCCTAGTCATTGCAGCTTCTGAATATTCAAGCTTAATGTCTCTAGCCGAGAGTCTGTTTTGCAACAGATTCAATTGAATTTCTGTAATGGCACGAATGTGTTCTTTTGCCAACGGATGAAACACAATTACATCATCAATACGGTTAATAAATTCAGGCCTAAACCGCGCGCTTACAATTTCCATCACTGCAGATTTCATTTTTTCATAATTTTCAGTACCCGCAAGTTCTTGGATGACATCACTACCGAGATTTGATGTCATGATGACTACCGTATTTTTAAAATCAACAGTTCGACCATGGCCATCAGTTAAACGGCCATCATCAAGTACTTGGAGTAAAATATTAAATACATCAGAATGCGCTTTCTCAATTTCATCCATCAATATCACACTGTAAGGTCTTCGGCGTACCGCTTCAGTTAAATAACCTCCTTCTTCATAACCCACATATCCCGGTGGTGCCCCAATTAAGCGAGCAACAGAGTGTTTTTCCATAAACTCTGACATATCCACACGAATTAATGCATCATCGCTATCAAACAAAAACTCAGTTAATGCTTTTGTGAGCTCGGTTTTGCCAACTCCGGTTGGTCCAAGAAATAAAAAAGAGCCATTTGGTCTTCTCGGATCAGAAATTCCAGCTCTTGCCCTTCGTATAGCATCAGACACTACTTGTACAGCTTCATTTTGACCGACAACTCGTTTGCGCAATGCCTCTTCCATTTGTAAGAGCTTTTCACGCTCACCAGCTAACATTTTTGCTACCGGTATACCTGTCCAATGCGACACGATCTCTGCTACTTCCGCATCGGTGACTTTATTACGCAGCAATTGGTGCCCTTTTTTATTTACATCGCTAGCCTGCTGTAGTTGCTTTTCTAATTCTGGTATACGCCCATATTGCAGTTCTGACATTTTTGTTAAGTCACCTGCACGGTGGGCGGCATCAAGTTCGATACGCGCTTGCTCAAGTGCCTCTTTGAGTTCTTTAGAGCCTTGTAATGTTGCCTTTTCTGACCGCCAAATTTCTTCGAGATCTGCATATTCCTTTCCTAGCTTTTGTATCTCGGTCTCTAATTCGGTTCGGTGTTTCTTTGATGCCTCGTCGGATTCTTTCTTCAAGGCTTCTCTTTCAATTTTGAGTTGAATTAATTTACGATCAAGCTTATCCATGGCTTCGGGTTTGGAATCAATTTCCATACGAATTCGTGATGCAGCCTCATCGATGAGATCAATTGCCTTATCTGGTAATTGACGATCCGAAATATACCGATGTGAAAGAGTTGCCGCACTGACAATTGCAGGATCAGTAATATCTACCCCATGATGCACTTCATATCGTTCCTTAAGTCCACGCAAAATGGCAATTGTGTCCTCAACAGTGGGTTCATCAACGATGATTTTTTGAAAGCGTCGTTCAAGTGCGGCATCTTTTTCAATATATTGTCGATACTCATCTAGTGTCGTTGCGCCCACACAATGCAATTCGCCTCGTGCAAGGGCTGGCTTTAACATATTACCAGCATCCATCGCACCTTCTGCTTTACCTGCGCCTACCATAGTGTGGAGCTCGTCAATGAATAAAATTATCTGACCTTCTTGTTTAGAGAGTTCCTTTAAAACTGCTTTGAGGCGTTCTTCAAATTCACCACGAAATTTAGCGCCCGCAATCAGTGCGCTTAAATCAAGAGATAATAGTTTTTTGTTTTTTATACCTTCTGGTACCTCTTTATTCACAATGCGTTGCGCAAGTCCTTCCACAATAGCGGTTTTACCCACACCTGGCTCCCCAATTAATACGGGATTATTTTTTGTACGCCTTTGTAAGACTTGTATGGCACGACGAATTTCATCATCTCGACCAATAACTGGATCCAGTTTTCCCTGCAGAGCTCGTTCGGTTAAGTCGATGGTGTATTTGCTCAATGCTTGGCGCGTGTCTTCGGCATTAGGATCACTTACGTTTTCACCTGCACGTATCGCATTTAACGCAGAAGTCAGCGCAGCCTTATTTGCACCAGCCTCCTTTAAAATTTTCCCTAACTCGCCTTTATCTTCTAGCGCAGCTAATGCATATAATTCAGATGCAATAAATTCATCGCCTTGTTGCTGAGCAAATTTATCCGTGATATTTAATAAATTACCTAGTGAGTTAGAAATATGAACTTCACCCGCAGTCCCGGATACAGTGGGCAGACTTTGTATGGCTTGATTACAACGCTGCTTAATTAAATTCGTATCGGCGCCCGCACGTTGCAACAATGCATTTACTGCACTGCCCTCTTGTGCAAGCATTGCAGACATAAGGTGAATCGGCTCGATAAATTGGTTATCGCGGCCAACCGCTAAAGACTGCGCCTCTTGCAGAGCAAGCTGAAATTTTGTGGTTAATTTATCCATTCGCATATGCGGACTCCAGAATAGAATTTACTTACTTAATACTAAGAAATGGGGGCAGATCAAGCTTAATTCAAGCGCAGTGAAGATATTTGAATTAGGATTTTTTCCAGATCATTGTCGCCATACGTCCAGTTGTTCCATCTCGCCTATAGGAGAAAAAACGCTCTTCTTCAGTATAAGTACAGTACCCTCCTCCAAATATGGCTTCCACTCCATGGGTGGTCAATATATTTTTCGCCAGTTGATAGATATCGGCTAGGTATTTTCCTGTGTGCGCCGATTGAAACGCCTTCTCATGCCTCTGATCTTTAGATACAAATTTCTGTCGTACCTCTTTACCTACTTCAAATTTACTCGGCCCAATCGCTGGACCCAACCAACAAATAAGCTGTTTTTCTACTATGGGTAATGTTTCCAAAGTGTTTTCTAGTACACCATTGAGTAATCCACGCCAACCAGCATGGGCTACCGCGACACAGCCCGCTTGTTGATCACAAAACAGTACAGGCAAACAATCTGCGGTCAGCACTGCACATACTATCCCGTGTTCTGTGGTATATGCTGCATCTGCTTGAATATTGATTCTATTTAAAGCTGTTAATTTAATTATTTGCTTACCGTGTTGTTGCTCTAGCCAAACTGGATTATTTGGAAGTTGTAACTCGTTTATTAAAAGCTCGCGGTTTGTTTTCACAAACTGCGCATCATCACCAACATGCGCACCTAGGTTAAGGCTCAAATATTTACCTTGACTGACACCACCATTACGTGAAGTAGAGACACAGCTTATATTTTCGGGCACAGGCCAATCCGGTGTTATCCAATCAAAATGACGCATAAACTTAACACGCTTAACTACTCAATAGAGTTGAGTAACTGTTGAAAATCATCAGGTAATGGTACAGACCATTCACACCTTCGCTCATCATCTGGATGCTTTAACACTAAGTTTGCAGCATGTAATGCTTGGCGAGGAAATTCAGACAATTTAGCAGCATTTGAATTTGTGATTGTTTTAATTTTTCGACCATATATAGGATCTCCAACAAGCGGAAATTTTAAATGCGCCATGTGCACGCGTATTTGATGGGTTCTACCTGTTTCAAGTTGAATGTCAAGTAATGTACATCCACTAAAACGTTGACGTATACGATAATAAGTAGTTGCAGGTTTACCAGAAGAGGCCACTGCCATTCGTTTGCGATCGACTGAATGTCTACCAATTGCAGCATCAACAGTACCACCTGCAATAATTTCACCTTGCACTAAAGCAATGTATTTTCTGCTGACAGTTCGTTGCTGTAATTGTTCTACCAAACTGTTATGACTTTGTAGTTTTTTAGCAACTACCATTAACCCACTGGTATCTTTATCAAGACGATGCACTATTCCTGCTCTTGGAATGGCCTGCAGACTGGGGTCGTAATAAAGTAGGGAATTGGCCAAGGTGCCTGAAGGATTCCCTGCACCTGGATGCACGACTAATCCAGCAGATTTGTTAATGACTAGAATCGAATCATCCTCATAGACGATATCTAGTTCAATTTCTTGCGGTTCCAAATGTACTTCATCGAGTAATTCAACTTGCAATTTTACTTTTTCACCACCCGATACAATGTCTTTGGGGCGCAAAATCTTTCCGTCCACGGATACATCCCCACTTTTAATCCATTTCTGCAGTCTTGCCCGCGAGAAATCAGGAAATAACTGAGCTAATGCACTGTCCAATCGAGATCCCCTAAAATTACTAGGGATCACACTAAACAATTGTTGTTTGCTTCTCATGCTGTTACGGATTTAGGCTAAAAATGGTTATACTGCATGTTTAATTGAAAGACTATATGTTTAATTTTTCTGTATCTATTTTGCGCCCTATATTTACCATCACTTTTTTACTTTGCATCTCAGGCTGCTCGGTTTTTGGACTGTTTGGAAAAGATGATGAAGATAAAGATCCCGAAATTGCCGAAGGTGAAACAGCAGAGACACTTTATCAGGAAGCCCATATTTCATTACGAAAGTTAGACATAAATGAAGCTGTTCAAAAATTTGAAGTATTAGAAGGACGCTATCCATTTGGTCGTTACGCACAGCAAGCCCAACTTGAGCTTGCATATGCTTACTACAAACAAAGTGATACTGATCGTGCACTCAGCAGCATAAATCGTTTTATCAAATTAAATCCTCAACACCCTAGTCTTGACTATGCTTATTACTTGAAAGGTTTGATTGCATTTGATAGCGGTAAAAGTTTTATTCATGTAATTATAACACGCGACCCATCAAAAAATGATCCAACACCTCTGCGTGAATCTTTTGAAGTGTTTGGCACGCTAATTGATAAATTTCCTGATAGTGAATACGCAGAGGATGCCAAACTACGAATGGTTTATTTGCGCAATGAACTTGCAGAATATGAGCTGAAAGTTGCTGATTTTTATATGCGACGTAGAGCATATGTTGCATCTGCAAATCGCGCCAGATACATCATGGAAAACTACCAAGGTGCTTCTGTCATGCCACAGGCAATTGTAATGTTAGAAAAAGCCTATGAAAAATTAGAAATGAATGACTTAGCACAAGATACAAGTCGTGTGTTTCATGAAAATTTTAATGAAGAAGACTTATATATCGACAATGTTGTCTGTAAAAAATCAGTTTTCAGATCTATTGCCGAATATTTATTTTATCTAGATAAAAAAGAATGCAATTAAGCTTGGGTAACACAATAAAAATTAACCATAGCCCGAAGTAATTGGATAGCGGCGATCTTTACCAAATGCTCGGCGGGTGATTTTTACTCCAGGTGGTGCCTGGCGCCTTTTGTACTCATTTTGCAACACCATGTTTACCACACGCTGTACAACTGATCTATCAAAGCCATTTGCTACAATTTGATCGATTGTTAAATCTTGCTCAATAAAATTTTCCAAAATCGGGTCTAAAATATCATAAGGAGGTAGGCTATCTTCATCGACTTGATCAGGGGCTAACTCTGCAGAAGGCGCACGTGTAATTACTCGCTCAGGGATTATATGGCTTACTTCATTTCTGTATTTGGCAAGCTCATATACCAATGTCTTGGAAACGTCTTTTAAAGGTGCAAAACCCCCCGCCATGTCTCCATATAAGGTCGCATAGCCAACAGACATTTCACTTTTATTACCCGTGGATAACAGCATTCTGCCTGTCTTGTTAGATACTGCCATCAGAAATAAACCACGGATACGTGCTTGTATATTTTCTTCGGTCACATCCTGAGGTAAACCAGAAAAGATTGGCGCAAGACTTGCTGTTATTGCTATATAGGCAGCTTCAATAGAGACTTCATCAAATTTAACACCCAAGTTATTCGCCATTTGCCTTGCATCTTCAATACTCATATCCGTGGTGTAACGAAAAGGCATCATGATGGCGTGCACACGATCTACGCCTAAAACATCTACTGCAATTGCGAGTGTTAATGCAGAATCTATGCCCCCTGATAAGCCCAAAACCACTCCTGCAAAGCGATTTTTTAACACATAGTCTCTTACGCCTAACGATATGGCTTGATAAATTGAAGCAACCCTCGGCAATGGCGTGTGTAAATAATCACTTATTATCAAATCACTTTGATCTTTTGAATAATTAATAGTGTAGATTCCTTGTTCAAAGGCAGGCGCTTGTAAACATAGCTCACTTTTTTTGTTTAGACACAATGACTCGCCATCGAAAACAAGCTCATCTTGCCCGCCTACTTGGTTTAAATAAACGATGGGAATTTTTTGTTCTGCTATTCGTGTTTTTAATACCTGAATTCGCTCTGAAGTTCTATCAATTCGAAATGGACTGGCATTGATATTAATAACAAGCTCTGCGCCAGCATCGACACTCTTTTGTAATGGATCTGAATACCAAATATCTTCACAAATGGTGATACCAACTTTGACATCCTGAATTTTTACAACACAGGCATCATGGCCTTTTTGAAAATAACGCTTTTCATCAAATACCTCGTAATTAGGTAAATAATGCTTATGATAGGTCGCAATGACTTTTGAATTATGTATTAGTAATGCCGAATTAAAAAGCTGTTCGCCTTCTTTAGTAGGAACACCAAGTAAAATATAAATACCATGTATTTCTTTTTTTATTTTCTCGATAGATTGCTTGACATGCTGCAAAATTGTGGGACGAAAAAGTAGATCTTCTAAGGGATATCCTGTAAGCGATAATTCAGAGAATACAGCAACGTCTGCATGTAAATGATCTCGTGCGTATTCTGCATTTTTTATAATTAGCTCTGTATTACCCTCAATATCTCCGACCAAAAAATTAAGTTGTGCTAGAGCAATATCTAAAGTGTCTTTCATTCAAATATTGGTTTATTCGTGGAGGATTTAAGCATTAATGAGACTAGCTATTTGTTCGCCGATAGCTGCAGGCGTGCGAACGGTTGCCACTCCAGCTTTTTCTAATGCTTGATATTTTTGTTCCGCACTACCCTTACCCCCACTAATGATCGCGCCCGCGTGACCCATCCGTTTACCAGGTGGAGCCGTCACACCGGCTATATAAGCCACCACTGGTTTTGTTACCTTTTCCTGGATAAATTCAGCTGCTTCTTCTTCTGCGGTACCGCCAATTTCACCGACCATGATGATGCCGCGTGTTGCATCATCTTCCTCAAATAATTTTAAGCAATCTATGAAGTCCAAGCCATGAATTGGATCCCCACCAATTCCAACGCAAGTTGTCTGGCCCAATCCATGCTGCATAGTTTGGTTGACGGCTACATACGACAAGGTGCCCGAACGAGAAACAATACCGATGTTACCCGAACGATGAATGTCTCCCGGCATGATTCCGATTTTGCACTCACCAGGGGTAATCACACCCGGACAGTTGGGCCCCACTAATATTGATTCTGAGTCATTCATTACTGCATTGACCTTAACCATGTCCAGCACCGGAACTCCTTCAGTTATACAAACAATGAGTTTAATTCCAGCATATACCGACTCTAGTATTGCATCGGCAGCAAAAGCGGCTGGTGCATAAATTACGCTGGCATCAATCTCATGTTGGGCTAACGCCTGATCAATAGTGTTATACACAGGTAGGTTTAAATGCGTGGTGCCCCCGCGGCCGGGTGTAACCCCCGCGAACATTTGTGTGCCGTAGCTGATGGCTTGTTCAGTATGGAAAGTACCCTGGTTACCGGTAATACCTTGGCACAACACTTTAGTGTTTTTATTAATTAGAATACTCATTGATTTTTTTTATTAAATCTCTTTTGGCTCTATATGTTGGTTAGTCTAACCGCTTGTTCTGCACCTTCCGCTAGAGTATTAGCTGAAATGATCTTGGAAGATTGATTTTCTAGTAACTTCTTGCCTTGCGTTGCATTAGTTCCTTGTAGCAAAACAATTACAGGAATTTGCAATGCAACGTCTTGTATCGCATCAAGGATGCCTTGTGCAATCAAATCACAACGTACGATTCCTCCAAATATATTTACAAAAATAGATTTAACGTTTTTATCACTTAAAACAAGCTTGAAAGCTTCTGCAACTTTTCTCTGAGTAGTGCCTCCACCTACATCTAAAAAATTTGCCGGCTCACCCCCATGATGCTTAACTATGTCCATCGTTGCCATTGCTAAACCTGCACCGTTTACTATGCATCCTATATTGCCATCTAGCTTGACATAATTCAGGTCCAATTCTTTGGCTTTGGCTTCTGAGATATTTTCTTGCGAGACGTCACGAAGTGCTTGGATATCTTGATGACGGTATAACGCATTGTCATCAAGATTAATTTTTGCATCCAATGCAACAAGGTTGCCGCTGCCATCAACAATTAATGGATTGATTTCAACTAAGCTACAATCATTGGTGATAAATAAGTTGTACAAGTTAAATAAAATTTCCTGAAGTTGGCTATGTTGATTTTTTTCTAGTTCCAAGGCATAGCCAATACTCCTAATTTGGTTTGGCTGCAATCCGGCAGCGGGGTGAATGAAATGTGTAATGATATTCTCCGGAGTTTGCTGAGCCACTTGCTCAATATCAACACCTCCTTCTGTAGATGCAATAATTGCTATTTGTTTGGAACCACGGTCTACAAGCAAGGCGAGATATATCTCACGTTTAATGTCTGTAACTTCTTCTAGTAAAACTGCATTAATGGGTAGCCCAGTTTCACCGGTTTGCTTCGTTATAAGACTTGTACCTAGCATTTTGCTTACAACTGAAACAAGTTCATTTGGATTATCGATCCGTACTATCCCTCCAGCTTTCCCACGTCCACCGGCATGTACTTGCGCCTTGGCGATCCAGGGCCGCTTTACAATGGATTCACAAATTGAATTTATATCATCTCCCACTTTGACTAGGTGTGAAGATAAAATAGGGATCCCATTACGCTCGAAAATTGCCTTGGCTTGGTGTTCGTGTATATGCATGATATGAATTATAGGGTGAGTTGCTGCATTATACTGACGAATCCTACCCTATGCGCGAATTGAACTAAGGTATGCTGCATCACATCAGATCTATTATCTGATTTTTCCAGACTAATATTTTTATAACGACAATGAGTGGTTTTTTAATAGGCGCAACGACACAACAGTGGCCAGCATTACGACTATTTAGCCTCTATCGCTTGGTGGTTTCTGCCATATTTTTAGGACTGAGTCTTTTTGCAACAAAAGTCAATTTTCTTGTCTCTCAAAACCCTATCATGCTGCAGTGGGTCAGTGGGATTTATATACTGTTTTCTATCATCGCACTCATTTGCACTTACTTTAAATGGATCCCATATAAGCCACAAGTTTTCCTAACCATACTAGTAGACATCGCAGCGATAACCTTGTTTATGCATCTATATGGCGGTGTCACCAGTGGCTTTGGCACATTGATGATAGCGGCGGTTGCTGGTGGCAGTTTATTACTTCCTGGAAAATCAGCGCTGTTATTTGCGGCACTCGCAACACTCTCAATTCTGTTGCATGAAATATATGCTAGCTTGCACTCAATGTTTGAGAAAACCGCCTATACCCAAGCGGGACTTTTGGGTGCAGCGCTATTTGCTACCGCACTATTGGCCATCACCATGGCTAAACGTGCAACGGAAAGTGCAGAGCTGGCGGAAAAACGTGGAGTCGATCTGGCAAATCTGGCCAAACTTAATGAGCATCTAGTAAACAGAATGGATGCCGGAATTATCGTAGTCGATGATGATGGCACTTTACGAATGATTAACCATGCGGCCTGGAAATTACTCGATGAACCCGAGATCGGTGAACGTACCAAATTATTGAATGTATCTGTACCTTTGCATGATTTATATAAATCCTGGCGTAAAGCCAGTGGAAATCCTGCATTTAGAAATCACCTTAATAAGCTCAATCGACCAAATGCAGCTGACTTACAAGTACGCATTACCCCAGTAGGCTCTAGAAAACACGATAGAGGCTCAGTGATCTATCTGAGTGATAACACGGATGTAGAGCGTCAAGTGCAAGAAACCAAATTAGCCTCTTTAGGACGTCTCACAGCCAGTATAGCTCATGAAATTAGAAACCCACTTGGTGCAATCAGTCATGCCGCGCAATTATTGGATGAGTCAGCTGATTTAAATTTAGCCGACAAGCGTTTAGCCACGATTATTCAGGACCAATCACTACGGTTAAATACTATTATTAATAATGTATTACGCTTATCACGTAGAGACACAGCTAAGCCTGAAAAAATAGAGCTGCGTTCGTGGTTGACTAAGTTTACTGAAGAATTCACTCGCACCAATGACCTGCCGAAAGAGTGGATTTCGATGCACGTCTCGCCAAAAGATGGATGCGTTTCCATGGACCCCAACCATCTGCATCAAGTGCTATGGAACTTATGCAAAAATGCAAAAAAATATGCTGTGGGGAATGGTGCAGAAACCAAAGTGCAATTTTCAGCAGAAATCAACAACACGGATAAATCACCTCATTTAGATGTGATCGATTTTGGGCCCGGTATAAAACAAAAGTATCAACCCCAGTTATTTGAGCCCTTTTTTACTACCAGTGATACGGGTACTGGCCTAGGACTGTACCTTTCACGCGAGTTGTGCAAGAACAATGGCGGGGATTTGCGTTATATTAACCCACCGAGAGGTGGAAACTGTTTCAGAATAGAATTTTCTTCCCCAGTTCATTTTGGAGAGTCGGAATCTTGAAAAATGTTTTAGTCGTTGATGATGAGCCCGATATTCGTGAATTACTAGAAATCACTCTGAGTCGCATGAATTTAGATTCCTATGCAGCCGCTAATGTGCGCGAAGCAAAATCATTGCTTGATAAAGAACAGTTTGACTTATGCCTCACCGACATGAAATTGCCGGATGGCACCGGCATTGAATTAGTAGAACACATACAGGCACAGCACCCACAAATACCGGTCGCTGTAATAACTGCGTTTGGCAGTATGGAAGCTGCTATTAAAGCCCTTAAAGCAGGAGCATTTGATTTTGTATCCAAGCCGATAGATTTAAAAATACTTCGTGGTCTTGTCGACAGCGCGTTAAAAGTTGCCAATACGCCTCTCCATCAACCCAGCTCTACTCAACCACAAAAACTATTGGGTGAATCTGAAGCCATGCAGGTGTTGCGTGAAAAGATTGAAAAATTAGCTCGCAGTCAAGCGCCGGTTTACTTAAGAGGTGAGTCTGGTGTTGGCAAAGAATTAGTCGCCAAACAAATCCATGAACTGGGTCCAAGAACCTCAGCCAATTTTGTGCCGGTGAACTGTGGTGCCATTCCGACAGAACTAATGGAAAGTGAGTTCTTTGGTCATATCAAAGGCAGTTTTACTGGCGCTGTAAGTGATAAAGAGGGTTTGTTTCAAGCTGCAAACGGCGGCACTTTGTTCTTAGATGAAATTGCCGAGTTGCCTATTCACATGCAGGTAAAACTGTTACGTGCGATTCAAGAAAAAGCTATTAAACCAATTGGTGGACAAAAAGAAATACCCGTGGATATTCGCCTCCTCAGTGCCACTCACAAAGACCTTGCTAAAGAAGTCGAGACAGGCAGCTTTCGCCAAGATTTATATTACCGAATTAATGTAATTGAATTAAACATTCCGCCACTGCGTGAGCGAATGAGTGATTTACCCATTCTGGCAGAATTTATGCTCACAAAAATATCGGAACAGAATGGCGATACCACTTACAGCATTTCCCAGGACGCCCTGGATAAATTTCAAATGTATCCATTCCCCGGGAATATTCGTGAACTTGAGAATATTTTGGAGCGTTCTGCAACCCTATGCGATGGAAATCAAATTACGGCACAAGACTTAGATCTACCTGAATCTAAGTCACCTACACAATCCGATCAGCCGGATCCAAACGAGTCCTCCATTACTCTTTCAGTTGATCAACTTGAGGATTACCTAATTCAAAAAGAACGCAAGGCCATTATCGCGGCGCTAGAAAAAACCCGCTGGAATAAAACCGCTGCAGCTAAGCTGTTGGGGATTACCTTTCGCCAGCTGCGCTATCGTTTACAAAAACTTGAACTTGAATAAGGCTAAAAAAAACTGACAGTTTTTGTCACTGTTGAACATGAAGGCCAACCAGTTGTCACAAAATACCGTCCATCTGGTCCCACAGTACATGTGGTATTGGGTAGAACATACTGTTTTTTAGAGAGTTATCACACTCAGTGCATCTTGGCATGATCCCTGTATATTAAATGATAAGATCGCGCTAACGGTTTGGTAGCGATCACCAGTTTTTCCGGAGTTGGAGTCGTTGAAGACTCTATCAGCAAGGATGCTGGGTTTTTAACGTTCAACTTAAATTTTTAAATTAAATGAGGAGATTCCCATGAAAAAAGTACAACAAGGTTTTACCTTAATCGAACTCATGATCGTAGTGGCGATCATCGGTATCTTAGCCGCGATTGCTATTCCTGCCTATCAGGACTACACCACGCGTGCAAAAGTAACTGAAGTGGTAAATGCCATGGCACCTGCAAAAACTTCTATTTCTGAGTTTTTCATTTCACAAGGCTCTATGCCGCCAACAGCTGCCATAGCAGGATTTAACACCCGTGCAGGTAGTAAGTATGTAAGCGTACTCACTTATGCCAAGCCAAGTATTAACAGTGCAACACTTACAGTTGCCGCAAGTTCAGTGGCTATCGGCGGTGGTGTAGCTGCCAGTCAGACTGTTATTATGAGTGGATCTGGTGCTCCAGGACAAAATGTGGACTGGGACTGCTTACCAGGTACTATATTGCCAAAATTCCTGCCTGCTGATTGCAGATCATAGGTCTAATATGAATTTCAATTCTTATTGAAATTCAAAAGTTAAAAAGCGCCCTACTCTATTAGGGCGCTTTTTTTTTCCAATTGTAAATCCGCATGAGCCCGACATACTTAAAAAGTATATTTTTGTTATTTTTATTGTTGTTAATAACCATAGCGGTGTACTTCCCTGGTCTTGCGGATGGCTTTTATTTTGATGATCACATCAATATTGCAGACAACACACTATTACATGTAGAAGATCCTAGTTTCGAGAATTTTTGGCAAGCCTCTTGGTCTGGCAATAGCGGGCCATTAGGTCGACCATTATCATACTTTAGCTTCAGTTTAAATTGGTTTTTCACAGGCAACAATGCCTATGCAATGAAATTAACAAATTTAGCGATACATTTGCTTGTTGGGATTTTGCTGTTTTTCTTGAGCAAAAAATTACTTACCTTTATCAATCGATCAAGAAATATAAATTTAAATGTTAATTTAATTAGCCTTTTAAGCTGCGGTGTTTGGTTGGTACACCCAATTAACCTTACTAGTGTACTGTATGTAGTACAAAGAATGACGAGCTTATCAGCACTTTTTAGCGTGTGTGCTCTATTGTGTTATACACATTTTCGTCTTCAGCAAACTAAGCATAAAGGCCACTGGTTCTCACTCATAACAAGTACAGCAACATTTGGTATTTTGGCAATATTAGCTAAAGAAACGGCTGTACTTTTAATCTTTTATTTAGCTTGTATTGAAGTATTTATACTTAGATTCCAAACACTTAGCAGCAATGATAAAAATATTTTAAAAATTGGTTTTACGCTTGTTATTTTATTTATAACAATTGGTATAGGAAGTTTTTTTTATACACATCCAGACTGGCTCAAGAACATCTATGAACTTAGAAGCTTTACTTTAGCTGAAAGACTGCTTACAGAATCTAGAATACTCATTTGGTATTTGAAAATGATTATAGCCCCTAGTATTTCTGAAATGAGTCTTTTCTTAGATGATTTCAGTCTATCGATGTCGCTATTTCAACCTATTTCTACGCTAATCAGTATCGCTTTGATAGTACTGATTTTTGTAATAGGTGTGATCTCACGCAAAAGATTTTTATTCGTTTCGTTTGGTATATTTTGGTTTTTTTCTGCGCATCTACTTGAATCTACAATACTACCTTTAGAGCTCGCATATGAGCATAGAAATTATTTACCTTCTTTTGGAATATTCATTTGTTTGATTTCTTTATTTGAAAATTTATTATCAAGAGAAAAAATCCGGTACGTAATTGCGATACTTTTAGTTTCTTGGGTATCTTTAATTTCATATACAACTTTTCTACGTGCGCAACAATGGAGCGATCCATTAGCTTTGGCACTTGCCGATATCGAATATCACCCCAATTCTGCTAGAGCACAAGGCACTTTAGCCGGCATATATGCTGGGATTTATGCAGGCTTACAAACCGGGATAATAAATTCTAATGATGGATTAGATGCTGAAGATGTTTTTCAAAAAGCTGACTATCATTTTAAAAAGTCTGCACAGTTAGATCCTTTTTTCTCCAGTGCTAATGTCTCTCGCCTCATATTATATAGCTCTTATGACAAAGAATTTCCACGCGAAGAGTACTCTAAAATCGTAGAGTCAATGAAAGATAAAAAACTTGATTCAAGTACGGTAACAGCACTTAAAAAACTTTCACATTGTCATATTAAAAGAATTTGCAACCTATCTACTGAAGATTTTATGGGTGTAATGTATGCCCCTCTTTCACGCCAAGATATGGATAAAACTCATCTTGCACTCTTACTGATTTTCTTATCTGAGTACTATGTTGCCGTGTTAAACGATATAGATACAGCTATTCAGCTAACCAAAATTGCAATTGAAGAACAACCCAAAGATATACATTACCGATTTGTATTGATAAGGTGGCTTACTGCCGCTAACTTAAATCAAGAAGCCCTAAATGAACTTAAAATAATAAGAGAAAAAGATAAATTTGGTATGTTTACTTCAAATGCAAATGCTTGGAAAGCTCGTATTGACACATCGTCTAAAAAAAATACATAGTGATTTAAATTTATTAGGTTTAAGAATTTATCTGATTATAAATTAACTTAAAATAATTAAATTAAGGAATAATATAACTTGCAGCGGAACGAAAACACAAAATTATCTGTAATTATACCAGCAAAAAATGAAGCGTCGTCGATTGGCGGGCTCTTAAAAAAACTACGACAAGAGCTCATTAATGCAGAAATTATTGTTATTAACGATGGTTCCACGGATGACACGGCACAAATCGTTCAAGAAAATAATACGGTTTTAATCACTCATCCTTACAGCATGGGTAATGGTGCAGCAATAAAATCCGGTGCACGGGCAGCAACAGGTGACATTCTTATAACTATGGACGCAGATGGTCAACATGACCCTCAAGATATCAAAAAGTTATTGGAGAAAATGGATGAAGGCTTTGAGATGGTAGTAGGAGCTAGAGGTTATAAATCACAAGCAGGTAGACGTAGATGGTTTGGCAATCAACTCTACAATTATATTGCTAGCCTCATTGTTGGAAAAAAAGTCAAAGATTTAACTTCAGGATTTAGGGCCGTTAATACAAAAAAGTTTAAAAGTTTCTTGCATATGCTGCCAAATGGATTTTCATACCCCACAACTATTACAATGGCTTTTTTTAGAAGCGGTTATCCTATTGCCTATGTGCCAATCGAAACTAATAAAAGAGCAGGACAAAGTCATTTGCACTTACTCAAAGATGGACTTAGATTTCTAATAATTATTTTTAAGATTGGTACATTATATTCCCCTTTAAAAATATTCGCACCATCCAGTGCCTTTCTTTTTTTAACTGGTCTAGCTTATTATGGTTATACTTACTCAAGTATTGGAAGATTTACTAATATGAGCGCACTACTGTTTATTGTATCCATGATTGTATTTATGATAGGCCTTGTATCCGAGCAAATAACTGTACTGTTATATAAAACTTCTCGTGACTAACGAGACATTACATTGCGTATTCTATTCGATATAGCACACCCAGCTCACGTTCATTTTTTTAAGAACCCAGCGCGAATACTGCGTGATCGTGGCCATGAAATATTGTTTACAAGTAGAAAAAAAGACGTTGCGTTGGAATTACTTGATGAGCTTGAGATTGACCATAGACCCATATCAAGTTTAAACAAAAAGGGTAGCTTGATAGGTTTTGCATCAGAACTTATCAAAAGAGATTTTGCACTGTGGAAGATTGCAGATAAATTTAAACCTGATGCAATGGCAGCTATAGGCGGGACATTTATCGCACATGTGGGAATAATAAATCGTGCAAAATCACTTGTCTTTTATGATACTGAAAATGCAGCATTACAAAATGCGATTACATACCCTTTTGCATCATGTGTAGTCGTCCCTTCGTGTTACAAGGCTTGGTTACCAAAGAATCGACATATTCGTTACCGAGGTTATCATGAGTTATCTTATTTGCATCCCCGTTATTTTAGCGCAGACCGGAACCTAGCTGAACAAAATGGTTTGTCTACATCAAAGCCAACTTTTTTGCTGCGCTTGGTATCTTGGCAGGCCAATCATGACATTGGAGAGCAAGGATGGACTACAGAGTTACTGAGTTCACTAATTAGTTTTCTTAGACCAAAAGGTATGGTAATTATTTCAGCTGAAAGTCCTTTGCCTGCAGAATTTGAATCTCTGCGCTATCAAGGCAAAGCAAGTGAGATACATCATGTAATGGCATTTTGTCGTTTATTTATTGGCGAAAGCGCAACGATGGCCTCCGAGTCAGCTGTAATGGGCATACCTGCTATTTATGCAGCCACCACAGGCCGCGGCTATACTGATGAGCAAGAGTCTCGGTATGGATTAGTCAAAAATATAAGACAATTAGATTGGGATACGCTTAAACCTGCAATAGATGAAATTTTAGTTAAGTCTCCACAACACTGGCGAAATTCTGCGGATCAAATGCTAAAAGACACGATAGATGTATCAGAATTTACCGCGAACTGCATAGAACGGTTTCCGGAAGCACTACATAATTATCATTCTAAATTAACTCATTTGTCATCATAGCATGTGCGGTATTGCTGGCTGGTTTTCACAAAACCCAAGAATAGATAACGCACAAAAAATTTTGCAGGCAATGGTAGCTACAATTGCACATCGCGGGCCTGACGGTAATGATATTTACACATCGCAACACGTTGGATTAGCACATACACGCCTCGCCATTATAGATATCAACGGCGGCAAACAACCTATGCAAACTGAAGATGGCCAATTTGTAATTACTTTTAATGGAGAAATATACAACTACCGCGCACTTAGAAAAGAATTAATCTCGAAAGGTAGTATTTTTCACACTGAATCAGATACGGAAGTCATCCTTCAGCTTTATCATCAATATGGGTGGAGGGGTTTCAACCGTTTACGTGGTATGTATGCCTTTGCACTTTGGGACTCAAGACTTAAATCAGCTCTACTTGTTCGTGACCCAATAGGAATAAAACCTCTTTTTGTGAGCACACTACCGGATAAGGGTTTAGTGTTTGGCTCAGAGGCGAAAGCTATACTTGCGTATAATAATAATCGTACGAAAATGGATCCTGCAGCACTTCATTTGCTGCTTAATTTTCGTTATTTGCCTGGCGATGTGACAATGTTTCAAAACATAAGACAGCTAGCACCTGGCACAGTATATATTTGGGATACAAATGGCAAACAAGAACTATACAAACTAGAACCAAAGCCTTCTGATTCAAAAAATAATTTGCTGGAAATATTTACAGAAGCCGTTGATATACACTGTACAGCTGATGTTGAAGTTGGTTGTTACTTGTCTGGGGGAATCGATTCAGCAACAATTTGTGCACTAGCAAAACGTTCAGGTCGAAATCTAAGAAGTTTCACATTGAATGCTGGTGATGATCCTAACGAAGCTGAGAATGCTGCTACTACTGCTAGACTTCTTGGTGTTGAAAATATTTGTGAGACGATACCTTCAGAAGTATCTGACATATCCCGTTTAATCAGACATCTAGAAGTACCTAAGATTAATGCTTATCAGGTAAGTAGGCTTGCATGGCATACATCAAGACATGTAAAAGTTGTACTTTCAGGCCTCGGTGCTGATGAATTGTTTTATGGATATAACGCTCATCGGATATTCAATCAGTCATATCAAATTAATCGGTACATACCATCCCAAATTGCCCACAAAGTTGCAAACATAGCGGACTTTTTTGTTGAAAAGATAACGCCAGTACCATGGACTGAGCCACAGCGCGCATTAGAAATTTTTGGCGCCTCAAGTAATTGGCCAAGAGCATATGGGTTACTTCGTAATGTCTGGGACTCAACAAGTATGCGTAATTTCATTTATGGGCCACGTATGCTTGACTCAGATTTACCTGATGCATTCAACACATTAGAAAATTTGTGGCCTACACATGACGACCCCGTTAAATCCATGGCTTTATTTGAATGGAAAAATAAGATGGTAAATGACCTTCTCTGGCAAGAGGATCGAGTAAGTATGGCAGAGGGTTTAGAAGTACGAGTGCCTTATTTAGATATAAATTTTGCAAATAAAGTTAACTCAATGGAACGAAATGTGTTAATGCCAAGAGGCGAACTTAAAGGTTACATGAAGCAAATGATAAGTGGCGTTCTACCTGCACAAATTCTTAAAAGGCCCAAAAGTGGGTTTCAAGTTGATGCTCCTATGTTTGTGAAAAACTCATTAAAGCCACTGATTAATAGGTGGCTATCTCCTGAATGTATCGCGCACTATGGGCTGTTTAATCCATCATTTGTTGAAAGTGTTCTAAATCAACAACCAAAAAAATGGCTTCGATGGCACTATTTTATGATTTACCTAATGCTCTCAACACATATTTGGGTTGCTGAATTTGAGGATAGTAAGTGAATGATAATTTGTTAACTAAGAAACTAGATCACATCCTAGATCAGGTTTATATGTGGAGCAGCGATCGACAGTTTCGTGGGCACAATAAACATGATGCATTAAACAGCCCTATTTTAAGAACACTATTGGGCTGGAGCAAATGGAGTAGGTTATTTGCCATCCAAAGTGTAATGAGATTTCCAATTAATGTGAGATCTTTGCTATTTATCCCTAACTCTTACAATCCTAAAGGATTGTCACTATTTATTAGAGGATTACTATATCGTTATCAATCTCATCAACGCGAAATACATTTGGTAGAAGCTCAAAACTTACTCAATTTACTTCTAAAATTACGTTCGCCAGGTAATTGGAGTGGGATTTGTTGGGGCTATCATTACCCATGGCAAGACCTTGGGTTCTATGCGAAAACTAACACACCTAATGCAGTAGTAACTTGCTTTGTATGCGAAGCTTTTCTTGATGCCTATCGCGAAACTAAAGAGCCTAAGTTTCTAGATACCGTTGGTAAGGCAATTGAATTTCTATTGAATGATTTAGTTGAATTAAAAAATTCTCCGACTGAACTATGCCTATCTTATATGCCTATGCCTATGAAAATGCGAGTTATGGATGTTAGTATTTTGATTGGATCGGTAATAAGCCAATATTGTGTTCTTTCCAATAAGATGGAACATATGAACAATTCAAAACGTTTAGTAAATTATGTCGTAAATCAACAAACTGATTACGGTGCATGGTATTACACCGATCCATCAGAGGATTCACATATCAAACATGACAATTATCATACAGGATTCATACTGGATGCATTATGGAAATTTATACAAGCAACAAATGATAATACATACCTTAATGCCTATCTTCTCGGGCTTGAATATTACGCTAAATCATTGTTCAACAAGGATGGAGCACCGAGGTGGATGAGTGATAAAGACTATCCTCATGACATTCATGGCGCTGCACAAGGCATCATCACTTTCAGTAGACATCTTGATACTTACCCCGAACTAAGCCAAAGAATTGCATCCTGGGCAATTAATAATATGTACAACGATTGTGGTCGTTTTTATTACCAACAAACTTCAGTTTATATAAAACGTTTTACATTACTTCGCTGGTGCAATGCATGGATGGCATTAGCTTTAGCAACTCTAGATCTAGAACTCAATAGACAATGAAATATGCACAATATAGAACCTTCAAATATAAAAGATCGGCCCACACTGACACGTGAGATAAAAGATTTTTGGTCGCGCAACGTCAATGCTGAGCGTATTATGGGAAATCCTATTTCTCAATATTCGAGAGGCGAAGACAACTACTTTGCAGAGCTTGAATCACAAAGATATCGTTCACATCGCCATTTAATTCCTTGGATAAATTCCATGAAGACGGGAAAAACCGTTCTTGAATTAGGCTGTGGTATTGGCATGGACACTTTTGTGATGGCAAAAAATGGCCTCGGCGTCACAGCTTTAGACCTTACTCATGTAGGAGTTAAAACTGCAAAAAATCGGTTCCAAAAATGCAACCTCAATGGCTCCTTTTTAGTTGGTGATGCAGAGGTACTACCCATAAAAGACAATTCTTTCGACTACGTTTATTCCTTTGGCGTACTACACCATGCAGCCAATACTGAGAAAACAATTAATGAAGTATATCGAGTTTTACGTCCGCAAGGGGAAGCAAAAATAATGCTATATCATCGTCATTCTATTAATGAACTTGTTCATCGAATCACGAAAGTTCCATTTGAAGATAAAGATGAAGTGTGTCCTGTTGTGCGACGATTTACTATTAGAGAAGTACAAAATATGTTTAAGAAATTTTCTAATACTAACCTGAAGTTGGAATATGTATATGGTGAAGGATACGGAAAGTTATTTTCACTCACCCCAAGACCGTTATATGACTTTTTATCTAAATATTGGGGTTGGCATATTATGATTAGCGCAAATAAATAACAACAAATTGTCTCGCAGATACAAAGTCACTGATAATCACTATTTTATTCATACATATGCAACCTTCAGATAATAGTCAACCACAAAATCTGCAAGTAAAATTTAAATCTATTCGAAGTATTTTCGATGTACCAATACGTTTATTTAAACGTCTAGGTTTGTTTTTATCAATGGTTCGTTATGGGAATGCGCATAATCGTGACTTTGCCATAGAACATTATAAATTTTTCGACAACATGATATATAAATTAAACAGTCGAGGCTTACAAACTAAAAGCTTAAGGGCGTTAGAAGTTGGCTGCGGAAAAGCTTATTGGTTGACTCTGTTGCTACATAATTATGGAATGAATGCAACTGGCATTGATACTGAATTTATTTCTTCGAATAACCAATTATCGAAATACTTAAGTATTTTTCGTGCCAATGGTATAGAAAGAATGCTGCGCACTTTTGTATGGGATAAGATTTATGCCAAACCATATTATCAACAACTCGCTTCACAATCACCCTTCCCGCTTAATTTTAATGGCATAGATGTTAGGCGTATGAATATTGTCGAACTTGACTTTCCAGATAATACATTTGATTTAGTCGTGTCACATGAAGTTTTTGAGCATATAGCAGATATTCCAGGTACTGTGCTCACATTAAATCGTGTACTTAAGCCTAATGGCATTACTTATATATATGTACACAATTTTACAAGCTTATCAGGAGGCCATCATATTGCATGGAAATATCCAGATACTGAACCATCTGATACTGTTCCACCCTGGGACCACTTGCGAGAAAAGCGTTTTCCAGATATTCCTTCTTGGTTAAACGAGTTGCGGGAAAAAGACTATCGCAATGAATTTGAAAAACACATGGAAATCATAGAATGGGTACCTGTTGGAAGAGAAGGTGAAAAATTACTAACGCCCGATATTCGGGCCGAACTTTCGGACTATGATGAGCACGAATTACTTACTAAGGGCTTTATTATTATTGCCAAACCAAAATCATAACTTAAAACTGTATTTTTTATGAAACAAGTATTGGAAAATCTTAGAAATGGAGATATTTCAGTTAATGAAGTTCCCATGCCCACATTAAAAACTGGCCATGTCTTAGTTCGTAATCATTTTTCCTTAATTAGCGCTGGGACTGAAGGTGGAACAGTTAAGCTAGGTAAAATGAGTCTGCTAGGTAAGGCTAGAGCGCGACCTGAACAGGTACAAAAAGTAATTAAAGTCGCACGCACTCAAGGTTTGCTCACTGCATATCTTGCAGCTGATAGAAGTCTGGATATGCCAATCGTGCTTGGATATTCAAGTGCAGGTAAAGTGATAAAAGTTGGGAGCGGGGTTAATGATTTAAAAATCGGTGACACAGTTGCGTGCGGTGGAGCGGGACTAGCTAATCATGCAGAAATTGTCACCGTTCCACGTAATCTTTGCGCACCAGTACCAAAAAATATGGATCTACGATATGCAGCATTTACCACTGTTGGCGCAATCGCAATGCAAGGCGTGCGTATTGCAAACGTAAAACTTGGAGAAAATGTTGTTGTCATTGGCTTAGGACTGGTTGGTATATTAACTGTACAAATACTATCTGCAGCTGGCTGCAATGTGTTTGGAATTGATGTAGACAAACAACAGCTTTTTTTCGTCAAAAAGCTAGGATGTTGCAAAACTGCCAATTCCAATGCCGATAATTTAGTAGAACAAGTCATGGCTTTTTCTGCCGGCCAAGGTGCTGACTCTGTAATTATTACAGCGACAACAGCAGATAACGGACCCGTTGAACTTGCAGGACAAATTGCCCGTTACAAAGCACGTGTTGTTGCAGTAGGTAGAACTGAAATGAAAGCCCCAAGAGAGACATTTTTATTTAAAGAATTAGAACTTTGCACTTCATATGCTTATGGACCAGGTACTGGTGATCCAAATTACGAAGAAAGTGGTATTGATTATCCCATTGGCTATGTTAGATGGACTGAAAATCGAAACATGGCTGCATTTGTGGACCTAGTCTCACAACAAAAAATTGATCTGGCCCCACTAATAACACATGAATTTGAAATAGATGAGGCGGAAAATGCATTTGATGTAATTATTAATAATAATCAAGAGCGTTCCACAGCGGTTATTTTACGCTATCCGTATGTCGAAGAATTTAATGAAGAACATGTGATACCACTACAAAAATCAACACCTGTTGTATATAAAAAAAATAGGGAAAAAGTTGGAGTAAGTATTATAGGTGCTGGGAGCCATGCAACTAATGAACTCATCCCTTTATTAAATCGTATAAAAGACATAGAATTTAGAGGAATCACCTCGGCTACAGGTGTGAGAGCACAGGCACTTGGTAAAAAATATAAGTTTAACTTTTGCACATCAGAACCAAATAGTATTTTTTCTGATGAAAAATCTGATTGTGTTTATATTCTCACACGTCACGATACTCACGCAGAATTAACTATATCTGCATTAGAAGCTGGCAAACATGTATATGTTGAAAAGCCACTAGCCCTTACTGAGAATGAATTGAAATCGATCACAGACGCGCAAGAGCGTTCAGGACAAATTTTGTTAGTAGGTTTCAACCGACGCTATGCACCAATGGCTATCAAAATGCGTGACTTTTTTGGCTCTCGTGCTCAACCTTTATCTATTTATTATCGATCAAATGTAGGCTTCCGACCTGAAAACCATTGGTTACACAATCCTCAACAAGGTGGGGGAGTGATCCTTGGTGAGGCCTGCCATTTCATCGATTTCTGCTATTGGTTCGTAAATGCACCAATCATTGACCTAGATGTATCTGCATTAAATGGCAAGGATACTGGCTTAATTAGTGAAGACAATGTGCATATTACACTTAAATTTTCTGACGGCTCATTAGCGACAATCGCCTATTTATCTAATGGTAGTACAGCTTATTCTCGTGAAAGAATAGAAGTACACTGTGATAACAAAACAGCTGTACTTACTGATTTTAAGAGATTGGCCTTAGCTGATGGGAAAAGTGTCAAACGATTTAGTAACTGGATAGCAGCCGATTTTGGACACCAAGCTCAATCAAAAGCATTTCTAAGGGCTGTTTCAGACAATAGTCCCACACTAATAGATACCAAAGGGTATTTAGAGTCAAGTTGTACAACAATATTGGTAAACAATAAGCTTCGAGCAATTGATACTTTAGAAGCAGATTCCAATTAATAACAACACGCTATTTTTTATTAAAGCTTGCCTATTTAAAAAATAAAAATATTCCATGTAATGGATCAGAAACCAGTAAAACCTGATGTCTACGACAAAGCATGGCTGGCTTCAGCGTGGGGAACTAAAGCAAATAAGGAATTACTTGAGCAGGATAGACTTATTGCACGGCCTCGCCTTGCGCGTGCACTAGAGCTTACTGATGTAAAACCAAAACTTAAACTATTAGATATCGCGTGTGGCAGAGGTGAAATGCCAATGCTCGCAGCAGAGAATGGTGCATACGCAATTGGACTTGATTATTCTTTTGCAGCTCTTGACTTTGCAAAAAAACTTGCAGATGCAAGAATTAAAAAAAGTAGTATTCCGCACAATATTGAATTAATTCGCAGCGATGCATGCATCCTACCTTTTGCGGATAATAGCTTTGATAGAATCACTATGTTAGACATAATTGAGCATTTACTACCTAAACAATTAGAATCTATGTTCTTAGAAGTCCGTCGTGTATTAAAAACTGATGGATATGCGATAATACATACGTTACCCAATCGATGGGTTTACGATTTTACATTTCCGATGCTTAATTTCATTAGTAAAAAATTTCCAAAAGAGCCACGTAGCGAATCAGAAAAGAAAATCCACATTAACGAGCAAGATATTCCAATGCTTTATCAAACTATAAAAAACTGCGGATTAAAGCAGCGTTTGTGGTTGGAACAATATATACCAGCTCAGGCCAGATGGAATAAAGGGAAAGATAGTTATGGAGATAATCGTGATACTCTATACCCAAGTTTTATAGGAATCAAAGGTGATATTCTTGAAATTGCAAGTCTTACACCTCTTAAATTATTATTATGTAATGATATATTTGGAATTCTTTGGAAGACAGACAAACCAAAAAATATAAAAATACCGCTTAGTTTAACTGAGCGCCTTACTTGTTATTTTTTCTGAGAGAAGCAATATTAAACCTGCTGGTAACCAGGCAAGTGTAAAAACTAATATTCTTAGTATTATAAATGCCGAAAATATTGTAGATTCAGAAATCCCAATACTAGAAAACAACAATATTCCAGTTAATTCAACAGTACCGAGGCCATTGAAGCTTATTGGTAGGTAAGCAATTAATGAACTTGCAGCCATAAGTGGTACTACTTCCCAAAGGGATAAATCCATATTTCCTAATGCTTTAAAAATAAACCAATACGCTGAGCCAATGAAAGTTATTTTCAAAACAGTAATAACTGAATTTGCTGTAACTAGTAAAGGATGGTTATAAAACGTATTAATTACTTCTTCAAATACAAATTCAATAAGAGAAATAAATTTAAGCTCTCTGTTCTTTAACAGTTTTTTTAGGTGCCTCCAATTATAAACTAAAAGAATAAATACAATACTTATTCCTAGAATAGAAAATAAAGTTGATTTTCCTAAGAATATTTGATCAGTCTCAATAAAAGTAAGACCATACACCGCAATAATTATCATTATTATAAAAGTTATGACTTTATCCACTAAGCTACGTGCTAAAATAGCTTCCCAATCAAACCCCCATCGTTTTAGCAGGTATGAAATACTTGCCAAGTCTCCAATTTGACCTGGAACAACAAGTCCAACTGCCCAGCTTGACCAATATACAGGTAAGAATCTTCTAAATAATAAATCTTGGTCTTTAGATACAATAACAAACATGCCAAACGCACCAAGTAATGTTGATGCCGAAATAGAAATTCCGGCCATATAAACCCATGTTGAATCAATACTTCTAAATTCTGAAACTATCTTTTGGAAATCGAAAAATAATAGTAATATTAATAAAATACTCAGGCCTATAATTACACGTAACCACTTAGACACTACTTTAATCCTCAAGTGTTTTAATGACTTTTAGTGGATTACCTGCAGCAAATACATTAGTGGGGACATCTTTTCGAACGAGTGAACAAGCACCTATTACAGAATTATCCCCAATGTTAACTCCGTGAAGAATTACCACCTGGACGGATACCCAAACATTTTTACCAATATGTATCGGTTGTGCTTTTACATTTTCAATAGAATGTTCGCGTCGATTTTTATTTAAACTATGCGCAGCTGTGTCTGTAATATATGCATCAGCAATATTACTTAAATCACCAATTTCAATTTTTCTTACGCATTGAATAGAAGAACCATTTAATCCAGCATGATTTCCAAGTATTACTGATGAATCCCTTGATAAAGTTCTAATACAAACAGGCTTAATAGCATTAGAAATTATTAAACAATTATCGCCAAATTTTATTTTCCCTGGACCGGAAATAATCAAGGGTCCATACACACGAAAATAACGACCAGCTGAGAATTTTTTTAGTTGTAAAGCAAATTTAATCCTGTACCACCAGCCTCTAAGCCAAGCGAATATTGCAGGTAGAAAAAGATATGGATAGCTATGTATTCTTTGGAAAAATGACACTGATAGATTATTAATCTTATCAGATTCTGTTTGATGATTATTTGACATAGCTAAATAATGTTTTGGATGTGTCTTTTTTATAAATTAGTAAGAATTTAGTTGGATTTGGCGTTTATACAAAATGGTATCAATAGTGCTTTAAATATCTAAAAAATTAGAATATTTACTATTGAATAACATTTTTTGGGGGATTACCTGCCCAGTTGTCTACTATTTATACTTGCGTGTCAATTATCGATTCATTTAATTCTCAAATTAAAGCAAGCTATTAATCCAGATTTTTTTACTATTTGATTTCGCACAATATTGCAGCCAAACAGGCAAGCATACAGTGGTAAGAATATCTTTTTTCACTAATTTTTGAACCAAGTTTTAGCAGACGCTACTAGGCGCAAAACAGCAAATTAAGAAACGAGACTATACCGTCCGTCATCCATTACCCTACGTTCATTTTTGATGTATATATTATGTCTTTAATTATCTAGCGCTATTGGCTCTCTATCGGTAACATTAACATTTAATCAGCTTTCTGCTTGATTTGGGACAAATCAGCTATACTATTTGTATCTTACAGGCAAACATAACTATATAATTTTTAAAGGAATTAAAGGATCTCTCTAGTGGCCACAGCTGCCTCGACAATAAGAATTAGTGGATTAGCCCGTCGGCTTATTAACGATGGCTTACTTTCCGAACAAGATGCAACTAGCTCACAAAGGGAAGCCCATGATCAGAGTGTCGCTCACACTACGTATCTAGTCAAAAATGGACTCGTTAATCCAAGTGATTTAGCCCATTCAGCATCGAGTGAATTTGGAATCCCATTGCTAAACATCAACTCAATTGATCTAGAGTCAATACCTACTAATTTAGTCCCAGAAAAACTAATTCGTCAACATCATGCATTGCCCATACAAAAACGTGGCAATCGATTATTTGTTGCAATATCTGATCCAATGAATTTAGTTGCTTTGGATGAATTCAAATTTAACACTGGTATCACTACAGAAGCCATTCTTGTTGAAGAAGATAAGCTGGGCTCAATAATTGATAAAGCCCTTGAGCTGGGTGATAAATCTCTCGATATGGAGGGATTGCTGGATGATGATCTTGACAATCTTGATATATCACATGGCGACGACGAAAAAGAAGATACTGGTGATTCTGATGTAGATGACACCCCAATCGTGCGCTTTGTCAACAAAGTCATGCTTGATGCGATCAACAAGAAAGCCTCAGACATCCATTTTGAACCTTATGAAAAAACTTATCGTTGTCGATTTCGCGTAGATGGTGTGTTGGAAGAAATAGCGAATCCTCCTCAAAATTTAGCGCCCAGAATCTCTGCGCGTTTAAAAGTCATGTCACGCCTCGATATCTCAGAACGTCGAGTCCCACAAGACGGCCGCATTAAAATGCAACTCTCCAAGAAACGCGCTATCGATTTTCGGGTCAACACATGCCCGACATTGTTTGGAGAGAAAATTGTTCTACGTATTCTGGATCCAACCAGTGCAACTTTAGGGATCGATGCACTTGGTTATGAAGAACATCAAAAGCAATTGTATCTGAATGCTTTATCTAAACCTTACGGACTTATTCTTGTTACTGGCCCTACTGGAAGTGGTAAAACAGTTTCGCTCTACACAGGTCTAAATATTCTAAACACGCCGGACAGGAATATTTCTACTGCTGAGGATCCGGCTGAAATTAATATGCCTGGAGTGAATCAAGTTAATGTAAACCCTAAAGTAGGACTGACATTTGCTTCAGCACTCCGTGCTTTTTTA
>CAJHZF010000090.1_pt1 | contig 30013 bp, 26 predicted proteins | sample 9198891 | NCBI WGS metagenome assembly CAJHZF01 (sample SAMEA7708349, study PRJEB35096) | sediment metagenome | biome: marine neritic benthic zone biome [ENVO:01000025]; feature: sediment [ENVO:00002007]; material: shallow marine sediment [ENVO:03000034] sea grass bed [ENVO_01000059] ...
AAAGTAATTTCGCATGCGATCAAGCAAGCCTATCAAGATGTTTTATATAATAGGCGTTTTCCTGCCTTTGCTTTGTTCTTAGAAATTGATCCAACCCTGGTGGATGTTAATGCACATCCCACAAAACACGAGGTGCGTTTTCGCCAAGCAAGGTATGTGCATGACTTTATTCGTCATACCATTGGCAAAGCCATTGCCGAGACCATGCCAAATGCAGAACAACAAGCCGTACAACAGTATCGTGAAGTAGTAGATGATTATATTCGAGCGGCGCAAGCGAATAGCACGTTGCCTGAAAATGAATATTCAAATGCAGGGCAAATTACAACAAGAAATTTGCAAGAGCAGGAGTCAGAATATGTTACTGCAACATTGTCAGATTCAGCCTTAGTTGTAAAAACGCCTGAAACAACAGCGCACACAGCAGAACAAGCTCCACTACTAGGGTATGCCATTGCGCAATTGCATGGCATTTATATTCTTGCGCAAAATGCAAAAGGTTTGATTATTGTGGATATGCATGCTGCGCATGAACGCATAGTGTATGAGCAGCTTAAAGTTTTGCATCAACAAGGTGATTTATCTACACAACCGTTATTAATGCCACTTACAATTAATGTAAGTCAGCAAGAGGCAGAATTAGCTGAGCAACATCAAGAATTATTTTCAAAATTTGGTTTTCAAGTCGAACGATTTGGCAGCGAAAGTATCGTAATACGCGAGATCCCTTCCTTATTGCAGCAAGCCGACGTAAATGAACTGATCAGAGATGTGCTAGCTGATTTATATATGTTTGGTTCATCTGAAAAACTTGAACAAGCCAATAATAAGTTATTGTCTACAATGGCTTGTTATGGTTCGGTACGCGCACATCGCAAGTTAACCATAACAGAAATGAATGCTTTGTTACGTAAAATGGAAATCACTGAGAGAAGTGCACAGTGTAATCATGGGCGACCAACTTGGGTGCAATTAAGTATTGATCAGTTGGATAAGTTGTTCAAGCGTGGTCAATAACGTTTCTTTATTATTGCGCTAGCATTTTTTTGCCTAAGTTTCTTTCAAATTTAATAGATATCTATTGGTCGTTATTCCTGTAATCTTTTTAATGGGGCCTACGGCCAGTGGCAAGACAGATCTTGCGCTTAAAATTTGTGAAGAATTCCCATGTGAAATTATTAGTGTGGACTCGGTAATGATTTATAAGGGTATGGATATTGGTTCTGCAAAACCCAGTAACAATATATTACGAAAATATCCCCATCACTTGATTGATATCCTGGATCCTAGCGATGCATATTCTGTTGCAAATTTTAGAGCCGACGCCTTACGGCTGATAAGAGAAATTCATGCTCGAAAAAACATCGCCTTATTGGTTGGTGGCACCATGCTTTATTTTAGTGCATTGCAGCGTGGCTTGGCTCAAATGCCTAGTGCAAATTCACTGATAAGAAAAAAGCTAAACGATTTGGCAAATGAAAAAGGGTGGGAATATATGCATGCCCAACTTACTAAAATTGACCCTCAGGCCGCCGTGCGCATTCATCCAAACGATCCACAACGTATTCAACGTGCATTAGAAGTCTATGAGTTAACAGGCATTCCAATAAGCGCGTGGCATGCAAAGGCTAGAAAGCCCAAGCTACCGTTTCATGCTTTAAAACTAGCGCTTATCCCTAAAGACCGCGGATTGCTTCAGCATCGCATTGAGCAACGCTTCGATTGTATGCTTAATGAAGGATTTTTAAAGGAGATGGAATCGCTATATCAGCGTGATGATTTGCATGCCGATTTGCCCTCGATGCGATCTGTTGGCTATCGACAAGCCTGGCAATATTTTGATGGCGTCATCGATCTTGAAACTATGCGTGCGCGAGCGATTATCGCGACGCGGCAACTCGCAAAACGGCAACTTACCTGGTTAAGGAGTGAAACATTACTTACCAGTGTTTCAGCCGAGCAATACGATATTCATGACATATGTCATAAAATTCACTCACATATGGGATAATTGAGCTGGTACACTATCACCACTGAGTAGAATCATAGTAATGGTGCCAACTCATAATACGCATCAATAACAATAAAATAACAATAACTAGAGGTGTTACAGTGATGTCAAAAGGCCAAACTCTACAAGAGCCCTTTCTTAATGCGTTGCGAAAAGAGAAAGTTCCAGTCGCAATCTATCTGGTAAATGGGATTAAATTGCAAGGCCAAGTTGATTCTTTTGATCAATTTGTGGTCTTATTAAAGAATAGTGTTAATCAAATGGTTTACAAACATGCGATCTCAACCATTGTACCTTCACGGATGGTAAAGATTTCATTTAATGATGAGCAGCCGGAATAACCGTCTATTGGATATAAATATAAAACTGGGGCGAATATTTGTTTGAGCGTCCAGATATAGGTGAGCGCGCCATCCTTGTTCATGTTCGCTTTAGGAAAGCGACGAACAATCAAGACCTAAACGAATTCAAAGAGCTGGTTAAATCAACCGATGCCGAAATTGCAACGGTTGTAACTGTACAGCGTAACATGCCAGATGCAAAATATCTCATCGGTAGCGGCAAAGTCGAAGAGCTTGGTGTGTTGGCACATTCTTTAAATGTTGATGTCGTTATTTTTAATTATTCTTTATCTCCGAGTCAGGAGCGCAACTTAGAAAAAATTTGTCAAAAGCGCGTGCTGGATCGGACTGGACTAATACTTGATATTTTTGCGCAACGCGCACGATCATACGAAGGTAAACTACAAGTCGAACTCGCACAGTTATGTTTTTTAGCAACTCGCTTAGTGCGTGGTTGGAGCCACTTGGAACGTCAAAAAGGTGGTATTGGCCTACGTGGTCCAGGTGAAAAACAACTCGAGTCAGATAGGCGTTTACTCAGGCAGCGTATTAAGCAACTTTCAAAACGTTTAGAAAAACTACGTCGGCAACGCGATCAGAGTCGTGCAGCACGAAGGAAAACCACAACACCTACTGTTGCAATTGTCGGTTATACCAATGCGGGCAAATCTACTTTGTTTAATGCGCTCACTAATGCCAATGCGTATTCGGCAGACAAATTATTTGCGACCTTGGATCCAACCTTGCGACGTATGCAAATATCCAAAGGACAGTATGTGGTGCTGGCGGATACCGTTGGGTTTATTCAAGATTTGCCACATGATCTGATTGAAGCCTTTCATGCGACCTTACAAGAAACTCAAGAGTCAGATTTGTTATTGCATATCGTCGATGCAAGTGATGAAAATCGTGATAACAATATTGCAGAGGTTGAGTCCGTACTTAAGCAAATTGAAGCTTCAGATGTACCTCAAATTATGGTTTATAACAAGATAGATCAGATCAATATGCTGCCCAATATACAACTAGATCAATATGGCGGGATTCAACAGGTTTGGGTATCGGCACTACATGGCCAAGGTTTAGACTTATTGATTAAAGCATTACGACAATATTTTGATTTTAAATCCAAGCGTATTTGGCTGCATTTGCCACCATCAGCAGGGAATTTACGTAGCGATCTGTATAATAAAGATGAGGTAGTGCAAGAATTTGTCGATGATGAGGGGTGTTGGCAGATCGAGGCGGAGATTCCCTATCATAGGCTAAAAAGGTTTGCGGAGTATCAAATTCCTGTACAGTCTGAACAATTAGCTAGTTAATAAGCTGATTTTTTCTAACGGCTTGATAGAATGTCAGGCTGCGCCAAAAAAGAATTAATTAAGTAATCATTCACGGAGTACACCATGCCTTGGAATAGCCCAGGAGGTAATAAAGATAATGACCCTTGGGGTCAGAAACCAAGTAATCAGGGACCACCTGACCTCGATGAAGTATTTCGTAACTTAACTAAAAAATTCGGCGGAATTTTTGGTTCGGGACCTTCAAGTGGCTCCAAGGGGCCACGTGGAAACGTTTTTTGGATTGCATTGATAGCCGCCATTGTTTTGTGGGGTATTTATGACAAGTTCGGTTTTTACACCGTTCAACAGGCAGAGAGAGGTGTAGAGCTTCGTTTTGGAGAATTTAAAAGAACAACCACTGCGGGTTTGAATTGGCATTGGCCTTATCCTATCGAGAGCGTGGAAATCGTTAATATCGATGAAGTGCGTGAAGTCTCAAATAAAACTGCGATGCTGACACAAGACGAAAATATTGTCGAAGTAGATTTAGAGGCACAATACAAAATAAGTAACGCAGAAGATTATAAGTTCAATTTACGAGACCCCGATAAAACTGTAAAAGATGCGATGGAAAGCGCGGTGCGTGAAATTGTCGGTAAAAGCACCATAGATTTCGTGTTATTTGAGGGCCGCGCACAGATTTCAAGTGCCACCAGAGAGCTTTTGCAGGCAATTATGGATGTTTACGGATCCGGGATATACATTCAGAAAGTTAACTTAGAAAACTCATTACCCCCTGATCCAGTTAAAGCGGCATTTTCGGATGCGATTAAATCGCGCGAGGACTACGACCGCTACATAAAAGAAGCTGAGGCCTATGAAAATAGTATAATTCCTCAGGCACGCGGTGAAGCTGCAAGACTATTACAGGAAGCCAATGCACATCGAGATCGTATGATTGCAAACTCAGAAGGCGAAACAAAACGGTTTTTAAAGCTGTTGCGTGAATATGAGAAAGCACCAGCGGTCACTCGTGAACGCTTGTATATAGAAGCAGTTGAGTCAGTATTTGCGAATAGCAATAAAGTTCTAATGGATGTTGAGGGTAGCAATAACCTTCTTTATTTGCCATTAGATCAAATCATCAAACAACGCTCGACGTTGAATAACCCGAATGTATCACAAGATACTTTTACATCTGATAAGTTTGGTTTAAGTAATCAACAAAATAATTCGGGACGCACCGAACGTGGTAGAGAGAGTCGCTGATATGAATATAAAAGTACTTGTTGGAGTTTTGATAGTGGCGATAGTGGGATTATTGTCGTTTACTTATCAGGTTGATCAAAGACAAAAAGCGATTAAGTTGCAATTTGGAGAAGTTAAAGATGCAACCCTAACCCCAGGATTACACTTTAAAATTCCAATTGTAAATACTATTGAGAAGTATGATGGCCGGATTCTCACACTAGATGTGCCGCCGACAGAATTTCCTACTAGTGAAAAAAAATATGTAAAAGTTGATTTCTATGCAAAATGGCGTATCGCTGATGTGGAAAAATATTTTATTGCAACCGGTGGGCAAGAGGCACGAGCCAATCAACGTCTAGAGTTAATTCTTGTTGATGGATTAAAGAATGAATTTGGTACACGCACGATTCGAGAAGTGGTTTCTGGTCAGCGTAGTGAGATCATGGATGTCATTCAGATCCAATCAAATGAAGATGCGAAAAATTTTGGTATTCAAGTGGTTGATGTGCGCGTGAGCAAGATTGACCTCCCAGATGATGTCAGTGAATCTGTGTTTAATCGTATGCGTGCAGAACGAGATCGTGTTGCCAAAGATTTCCGTGCGCGAGGAAAAGAGCAGGCAGAAGTCATCAAGTCTAAAGCTGATAGAGTACGTACAGTCATCTTGGCGGATGCCTACAATGAGGCGGAGCAGATTCGAGGTGATGGTGATGCGAAATCTGCAGAAATATATGCAAACGCATATCTGCAAAATGAAGAGTTCTACAGTTTCACACGCAGTATAAAGGCTTATATCAATACTTTTAATAGGAATAACGACATTTTGATTATGGAACCTGATTCAGAATTTTTCCGTTACTTTAAAAAATCTGAACAAGACTAACTAATAGTCCCCTTATAAGCCTATTTCCATGTGGAATGATTTACTGGTTGCTGTGGCGCTAGTGCTCGTGCTCGAAGGCATTATTCCATTTATAGCACCAGAAAAATTTAAACAAGCCTTGACTCAACTAAGTCAATTATCTGATCAAGCACTACGTATTATAGGTTTAGTAAGCATGACATTTGGAATCATCTTTCTCTATATCCTAAGACTGATCAAATAAACTCCCATGAGTAGTGTAGATCGCTGGCTATTGCCTGAAGGAATAGAAGAGTCATTGCCAGATGAGGCGGCATGGCTCGAACATTATCGACGTGCTTTGCTCGATATGTTTTCTACTTGGGGTTATGAGTTAGTTATCCCGCCGTTAATTGAATATTTAGATTCACTATTGATTGGTCCAAGCGATGATTTAGATCTGCAAACTTTTAAGCTAACGGATCAGCTCACCGGGCGCATGATGGGTGTGCGTGCTGATATGACCTCACAAGTTGCCCGTATCGATTCCCATATGCTGAAACGCGATGCACCAACTAGGTTTTGTTACTTAGGTACCGTTTTACACACGCGGCCTAGTGGACGTGATTTAACACGTAGCCCATTGCAACTTGGTGCTGAGCTTTATGGCCATGCAGGCATCGACAGCGATTTAGAAATTATTAGCTTAATGCTTGAGGCATTAAAACTTGTAGGCATTAAAGATATTTGTCTAGATCTTGGGCATGTTGGCATATTTACTGCCTTAGTGAAACAAGCTGGTTTAGACGAAAATAATCAAATAGCATTACAAACCTTGTTACAACAAAAAGCTTTACCGGAGTATGAACAATTATTATCTGATTGCTCATTAAAAAAAAAGTGGAAGGAAATTTTGATGACACTTGCGAATTTAAGTGGTGATAAGAGCATCATTGATTACGCAAAAAATGCTTTACAAGATACCAATGATAACGTCATTGCATATATAAATTATGTCGAAGAGCTATCAAAACGAGTAACACAGCGTTCTTCAGATATTCAGTTACATTTTGATTTTGCAGCATTAAGTGGTTATCGATATCAAAATGGTGCAGTGTTTGCCGCGTATATCTCAGGACAAGGTGAACAGATTGCACGAGGCGGGCGCTACGACACTATTGGAAAAGTATTTGGTCGTTCGCGTCCGGCAACTGGCTTCAGCTTAGATTTAAAAGCACTTGCAAAGATTTCTCCTTATACGAAGCATGCAACCCAAGGAATATTTGCGCCATATGATGACGACCCAAAATTACACGAAAAAATTGTTCAACTAAGAGAAAAAGGTGAGCGTGTAATTTGTGAGTTAAAGAAGCAACATGGTGATGCGGGGGATATGCAATGCAATCGCGTTTTACAAAAAGAAAATCAACAATGGATAGTTAAGGAACTAAAATAAAACAGTTATGGCAAAAAGTGTTGTAATACTTGGAACTCAGTGGGGCGATGAGGGTAAAGGCAAAATTGTTGATATGCTTACGGAACAAGCCGATGCAGTAGTGCGTTTTCAAGGTGGGCATAATGCCGGCCACACCATTGTCGTAAATGATCAACAAACCATATTGCATTTAGTACCTTCTGGAATATTGCGTGAGAATGTGGAGTGCCTGATCGGTAACGGAGTAGTGCTGGCACCTGATGCATTGCAAGAAGAAATTAATATGCTTGAGGAGCAAGGGTTTCCTGTTGCAAAACGTCTTCGAGTCTCTCCTGCGTGCCCACTATTATTGCCTTACCATGTTTTATTAGACCAGGCTCGCGAAAAAGCGCTTGGTAAAGCTGCAATTGGTACAACAGGGCGTGGGATTGGCCCTGCATACGAAGACAAAGCTGCACGTCGTGGACTACGTGTTGCAGATGTGTTTGATGAACAATATTGCAATGAGCGTCTTGAAAAAATTGTCGACTATCATAATTTTGTGCTTAAAGAATATTTTAAGCATGACACAATTGATTTAGATGAAGTTAAAAATCTTTGTAGGGATTATGCAAAGATGCTTTCACCATTAGTAACAGATGTATCTGCACGAATTCATGAGTTACGTGCGAGCAATAAGAAAATTCTGTTTGAAGGAGCTCAAGGTACTTTATTAGACATTGATCATGGCACCTATCCGTTTGTAACATCCTCCAACACAATTGCTGGCGGCGCATGTACTGGTAGTGGAACTGGGCCTGGGGCGATTGATCATGTACTAGGTATCGTAAAGGCCTATACCACGCGCGTAGGCGGAGGCCCTTTCCCAACAGAATTATTTGATGTGGTGGGTGAAGAGCTGGCGAGTCGTGGTAAAGAATTTGGAGCTACAACTGGTAGGGCAAGGCGTTGTGGTTGGTTAGATGCAGTTGCGTTACGTCGTGCAATGCAAATTAATGGCATCACTGGCTTATGTATTACTAAGCTTGATGTACTCGATGGCCTTAAGGCAATAAAAATTTGTACGGAATATAAGCATCAAGGTAAAGCATTAAATTATTCACCCATGGATGCCGGCGCTTTTGATCAATGCGAGCCAATTTATGAAGAACATGCTGGGTGGCAGCAATCTACATTGGGAGTTACCGCGTTCAATCAACTTCCAAAACAAGCTAAAGACTATTTAGATCGCATTCAAGAATTATTAGCTGTACCCATTGATTTGGTTTCAACTGGACCTGATCGAAATCACAATATTATTTGTAATTCTGTATTTTAGTTTCTATAAAAGGATAAGACTCAATCAGGAACCAATCAGAAACATTTCCAGCTGAATTGTAAATATCAAGTCGTTGGCAATTAACTTTTTTTGGGTAAGTGCCTTCAAGTTTTTCTTTTAAGGTGTTCTTAGTTTTCAAATCTAGTTTTCCATACAATAAACTTAAGTGGGGCATAAAGTTTTCATTTGTTTTATAAGCCAGCTCTATTTTTGCTTTTTCATAAATTTTAGATAATTCCTGAGTGAATTCAGCAAGAATAAAAAAATTACGATAATATGCTTCTGTATAGTCAATTTTTTGCAATGGAATATCGAATTCTTGCGTTTGATCAACAATCTTTTTGCAAATCCGTTTTATGATACTTAGTTTGGTTGGGATACTAGAGAGTAATGTAATGTGTGGAGGAAATGGTGCGGTGCGATAGCTGTGCGCCAAGCCTGATATAATTTCTGTAAATTCATCAATTTGTGTCTGTGCGGGCCTTAACCAAAGTGAATAATTAATTTCATTTTTAACCATGAGTTTAAAGGATAAAACTTTCTTAATTGTTGGTGGGGCCGGATATATTGGCTCACATATGACGCTAATGCTACACGAGCTAGAGCACCAAGTAATTGTTGTAGATAATTTATCAACTGGGTTTGAAGATGCAGTTATCGGTGCGGAATTTATTCGGGCAGATCTTCATGATTATCATAAAATAAATCAAATTTTCAAGGAGCGAAATATAGATGTGGTGATGCATTTTGCAGCACATATAGATGTTGGTGAATCGGTACGTGACCCATTTAAATACTACCGAAATAATGTAGTAGCTACACAAACGTTATTGGAATGCATGGTTGCTAATAAAGTTAATAACTTTGTGTTCTCTTCTACTGCAGCTATTTTTGGCGAGCCTGAATATGTGCCAATTGATGAGGCACATCCAAAACATCCTATCAATCCCTATGGGCACAGTAAGCTTATGGTTGAGCAGATGCTTGAAAGTTATGATCAAGCCTATGGGCTTAAATCAATTTGTCTGAGATATTTTAATGCAGCAGGGGCAGATCCAAAAACAAGACTTGGTGAACGACATGACCCAGAGACGCATTTAATTCCTTTAGTATTACAGGCCGCATCGGGTCGTCGCGATACAATCAGTATTTTTGGTGATGATTACGATACTCAAGATGGCACTTGTGTTAGAGATTACATTCACATCGTTGACTTATGTAAAGCACATTTACTTGCTACAGAATTTATGTTGCGAGAAAAGACCAGCAAACAATTTAATTTGGGAAATGGAAATGGCTACACAGTCAAGCAGGTAATCGATACGGCTAAGCAAGTAACAAATAAAATCATTAAAGTTCAAAAAGCAGACAGAAGGGAAGGTGACCCTGCAATTCTAGTTGCCGATGCAGCTCTTGCAAAACAAACTTTAAATTGGACAACAGAGTACTTTGCTTTGGAAGAAATTGTAGAACATGCATGGAAATGGGAAATTAAGCAGATGATGTAATGAGTCTGAATAAGCTCTATTACTTACACCATCTTTAAGTAGTTCATTAAGTCTCGATCACGAATCTTCTATATATAACAAGAACTTATAAATAAGTCAGTTTCACTTTTCCTTATTATTTTCACAATTTGCGTGCGAAACTATAGTCAAATACACGGGTCAAAAGTTTCAATACGGACAGAATTATTCTGGCGGTTTTATTTATTAACAAAGCATTTATGTAAACCAAATCGCATGTTGAACGTTGTAGTTATTATTAGGTAGTAAATTGTGAAGGGGGTAATCATGTATAAAAATTTCATAGTAGCCATCATTCTTATTGCTAGTACGAGTTTGAGTGGCTGTGCGACATACCATACACCGAGTAGGGAGACTCAAGGTACAGTCGCCGGTGGTGTTATTGGCGGAGTGTTAGGCTCGACCATTGGTGATGGCCGAGGACAGGTGTGGGCTGCAGCTGCTGGCACCTTAATTGGGGCACTGGTGGGAAGCAATATCGGGCGCCAGCTCGATGAACTGGATCGTTATCGAGCGGGCCAAACCTTAGAAACTGCGCGTACCGGCACATCTAGAGAATGGGTGAATCCTGACTCAGGCACTGAATACACGGTAACCCCTACACGCACTTATGATTCAGGTTATGGAACGCCTTGTCGCGAATTCACTATGGATACTCAAATTGGTGGCAGTACGGAACAGGTCTATGGAACCGCATGTCGCCAAGCAGATGGAAGCTGGAAGATGAGAGCATAACTAGGGAAATCTTTAATATGGACGTTTAAAAAAGCCCCGCTCATGCGGGGCTTTTTGCTTGTTAATTCAATATTAGACTATGTGGCCGCTTTCAAATCAATGCGGATAATTTAGGAAGAATCAGTAGTTACGCATTCTTTGGTACATTAATTTGTTGCCTATCATAATCAGTCAGTTACTAATTTCCTCATAAAGTAACACTAAATTTTCACCTCTACTTCCTGCAGAAATAGAGCCTTCAAGCAACACCCAATTCTAGCCCCCAATTAATCAATACGTTCTTGGGTGTTGACATAGTGTATTATATACACTAACATGTAAGTGTAAATAATACACTAACTGAGAAGGATTATGTATAAATACGAATATCCACATCCTGCTGTAACTACAGATATTGTGATATTCACAATACGTGACGAGCGCCTACAGCTGTTGCTAATTAAGCGGCGCGAGACCCCTTATCGAGGTAAATGGGCATTGCCGGGTGGCTTTCTACAAATGAAAGAAACACTTGATGAATGTGCAGCACGGGAATTGGAAGAAGAAGCTGGTATTTCAAATGTTTATCTGGAGCAGCTTTATACGTTTGGAGCAGTGAAGCGTGACCCACGTGAACGTGTGATTTCAGTTGCTTACTATGCACTGATCCCTTCAGACAAATTAGCAATTCGTCCATCTAGCGACGCGGATGCAGTTGGATGGTTCAGCATGAAAGAACTTCCCAGCTTAGCTTTTGATCATAGTGAAATTGTTGAAAGAGCTTATGAAAGATTAACAGCAAAATTAACTTACTCAACTATTGCATTTCAATTTATGCCGATGGAGTTCACATTGACTGAATTACAAAATGTATACGAGATTATTTTGCAAGAGGATATTGATAAACGAAATTTTCGTAAGTCAATTTTAGCACTGGATTCAATTGTTGAAACAAAAAATATGAAAAAAGAGGGAGCTCATCGGCCAGCCAAGCTTTATAAATTGAAGAATCCAAAACAGGTTTTAGTTATTAAATAGTTCCTAAAAGAGAAAGGAGATACGACATGTTCATTAAATATTTTAAAGGTGAACCAAACATGTACGTAATTGCCTATCGTAACGGCAAGATCACTAAAAAAGGCGAAGGTCGAGCCCTCTGGTACCTACCCCATAATACTACAATCGCAAACGTACCCATTATGACGCAAGATACCGACTTCATTTTTAATGAAGTCACTTCAAACTTTCAAGAGATTGCGGTTCAAGGACAACTTATATATCGATTTAAAAACCCTGAACTAACTGCGAAGTACTTGGACTTTACGATCGATACTAAAACTGGTCGATATCGAAATAAAGACCCAGAAAAGTTAGTTCAAAGAATTGTCAATACGGTTCAAGCTTACACTCGGACACGTGTAAATGAGATGGATTTAGAAGCTGCTATCCGTGATGTAAAGAGTATTTCGGATCATGTATTGACAAATATTCATAAGGAAGAAGGCCTTTCCGCATTAGGAATAGTGATTGAAAAACTACATATTAATGCGATCAATCCTAAACCTGAAATGCAAAAAGCATTAGAAGCTGATTATCGTGAGTCTTTGAAAAAGCGGGCAGATCAAGCTGTCTATGATCGACGTTCCGCTGCGCAGACTGAGGAAGACAATCTCAAGAGAAAAGAGATGCAAACAGAAGTCGAACTTGAAGAACGTCGTAAAGACTTGGTAGATATGCAAGCAGCAAACAGTCTCACCTTAGCTGAAGCCGAAGCCAAGGCAGAGGAAATGAAGCTAACCCCATATGGTGAGATGGGTTCGCAAGCATTGCTTGCGATGGCCTTAAAAGATTGGGCCGCAAATGCTGGAAAGATTGGAACATTAAACATTAATCCAGACATGTTAGGTCAATTCGTAAAGTGGGTTGGTCAAGATAAGGAAGTGGCCTAACAATGATCAGAGCTGCAACTCGTAGGAATCGTTTCGAAAAAGCGATCATTGTCACTCGTAAGACTGAATTGGAAGAATTGACTGATCGTTTTAATACGCCTGCACAAGCTCGCTTCTACTTGGAGCACGCAGAACAGGCGTTCGAACCAATTGAGGCTAGACATGATTTGTATCACGAAGTAGTAAACACAATTCGTGAAAACATACCTCGTGGTGTAAAGCAACATATGATTGAGAGAAGTTATCTTCCTCAATTCATGTTCGATGAAAATGATCTCGTTATAACAATTGGTATTGATGGATTAGTTGTAAACACTGCTAAGTATCTAACGGTTCAACCCATATTAGCGATCAACCCAGATCCAAGTACAATTGAAGGCGTATTACTTCCATTTGATCAATACTCATTTAGATCGGCAATTGAGAAAGCACTTAAAAACTCAGCTCATACAAAAACAGTAACCATGGCTGAAGCTAAGTTAAATGATGGGCAAAAAATTTTGGCGTTCAATGATTTATTTATTGGGCAGAAAACTCATATATCGGCTAAATATCAGATTCAACATGGTGATAGATACGAAGAACATTCCTCTAGTGGCGTAATCATCTCCACGGGTGCGGGATCTACTGGTTGGTTACGATCCATTTACTCAGGCGCTACAGGTATCGTTTCAGCTCTTGGAGGACAAGTCATACCACCACCAAATGGAGGAGGTTTTGCGTGGGATGAGAATTACCTGATCTATTCCGTGAGAGAACCCTTCCCCAGTAAGGCTACCCAAGCGTCTTTAGTGTATGGAGTTATTACCTCTGGCAATCCACTAATACTTTCATCAAATATGGCAGAAACTGGGGTAATTTTTAGTGATGGGATTGAGCAAGACTATGTGGAATTTAATTTGGGCGCGATCGCTACGATTTCTCTTGCAGAGCGCAAGGCAACGTTGTTCGTGCACTAAGTCCAATAATGGAACTCATTGTAAACATTAAAGGTGAAGTCGATCTTCATCGTTATGTAAAAGATGACCTTAAATACTGGTAAATATAGGAACATTTGTAAATGTATCGCCGCTTACGATCCAAAATGGGAATTCCAATGATAGACTGCATCACTGTATTGCACAGGGATGTAATTCATCAGCTTAAACGATGAGAGAGATGGTCAATTTAGATGATCAAGATACCAAGTACAGCTGCTATTGATTAATGATATTGGGGAATCCTTATGAATGAAAAAACACTTTATGAACGTTTAGGCGGTTACGACGGGATTACTACATTTGTAGAAAATTTATTACCTCGTTTAGAATCAGATCCACAACTTGGTCGTTTTTGGCAAAATCGAGGAGCTGATGGCCTAGCAAGAGAAAAGCAGCTACTTATTGATTATTTGTGCTCAAGTGCGGGTGGCCCGATGTATTACACGGGCCGAGGTATGAAAGCATCACATATGGGCATGTAAATAAGTGAAAGTGATTGGTCAGTTTTTTTAGAGCACGCCGGAGATTCCATGGCCGCATTAAATATTCCCAAGCAAGAATGTGATGAAATAGCTGTATTTGTATCGAGCTTGAAAGGAGATATTGTCGAAGTATAGTTTGGTGGTTAACAAAACAAACACAATCTTATGTCTAGTTACACAATTTTAAAATTTATTCATGTTGCTACTGCTTTAATTTCGATTGTGGGGTTTTTTATCCGTGGCATTTGGATGATTCAATCATCTTCAATGTTACAGCTACGTTGGGTAAAGATAGCACCGCATATTAATGACACTATTCTGCTGTTGTCAGCTGTAGTTTTAGTAATAATTACATCACAATATCCTGGACCCGCTACTTGGATAAATGCCAAAATTGTAGCTTTACTGGCATATATTTTTTTGGGAACAATTGCTCTCAAGCATGGCAAGACAAAGAGTATACGGGTTACTTCTTGGTGTCTGGCACTATTGACATTTATATATATTCTCATGGTTGCGTACAGTAAAAATGCATTTCCTGTCATCTATAAATTCATTTAACGACAGCTTGTGACCCACAGCAAACTTTGTTATTGGGTTGTGCGCGATTATTGATTTAATTTGCTAAAATTTTAGTTGAATTTGACAAGATTGATTTAGATCAACTAACTATATATGTGCAGCACTGTTTAATTGGCGCTTGATAAGAATCTCGTATAAATTTGCATGTGACTTAAAAGTTACTATCTAGAATAAAAATACAAAAGGGATAAATATATGAAAAGCCTAATGCAATTCTAAGACTACTTTCATTTGTTAGCCCACGAATTAAATTAGTATAATCATGCGTAAAGCATTCCCATTGCATTTAATGGCGCGCCTGCTGTTTCAGCCCAAAGCTGTATTCAATGAATTAGCTGAATTACGACCGTCTCCAGTCTCGGTGTTTTTTAAAGTCGCTCTGTGGTTCGGTATCATGCCACCGATTTTTGCTTATCTTGGCACCTCGAAATTTGGTTGGCGTCTAGGCGCCATCGAGCCATTGTTTCTGCAAAAAGAAGTGCTTTTCAGTATCAGCTTCGCGTACTTTTGTGCGTTGCTATTTGGTTTTATAAGTACAGCGATTGTGTCGCGGTGGATGGCTACAACATACGGAGCTCGACACTCACTTGGCATTCATTTTGCTTTGATTACTATCGTCGGCGCGCCGCTTGCGGTGGGCAGTATCATTCATCTATATCCAGATCTCTTCGTAAATATTCTTGTATTGGTACCGGCTCTGATCTGGAGTATGTACCTACTTTACCGCGGTTTACCTGTCGTTTTGCACACAACACCCGAACGCGGCATGTTAATGGCATCGTCACTGATCGGATATTTTCTAGTAGCACTAGTTAGTCTGTTAGGTATCACCGTGGTGCTATGGAGCCATGGGATTGGTCCTTCTATGGGAGTCTAAACTTGTCAGACACCATCAACAATTCATCCACGGAAATCTATAGCGATCGTATTGTGACAACGCTTGTAATGTTCTCAATTTTTTGGGCCGTGCTCGGCATGCTGGCCGGAGTTTACGTTGCTGCGGAACTCGTATGGCCAACACTCAGTTTCGAACAGTCATGGCTATCATTTGGTCGGTTGCGAACGTTTCATACAAATGTTGTGATTTTTGGCTTCGGTGTCTCGGCGCTAATGGGTACAGCTTATTACAGCGTACAACGTACCAGCCATGTGCCGCTATACGCCTCGAGTCTCGCGTGGTTCACCTGCTGGGCCTGGCAAATCGCAATACTTCTTGGCGGACTTTCATTGCTCGCCGGTGTTAATTCGTCCAAGGAATATGCTGAACTTGAATGGCCGTTTGATATTGCAATAACGCTGGTCTGGGTTTGTTTTGCAATTGTTTTCTTCGGCACGATTGCGAAGCGGCGCATAAAAGAAATTTACATATCGAACTGGTTTTATGGCGGGTTAATTATCGTGATTGCGATTCTGCACATTGTCAATAATCTCGCAATACCGGTCACCTTCACAAAATCATACTCATTATATGCCGGCGCGCAGGACGCGATCGTTCAATGGTGGTATGGCCACAATGCTGTTGGCTTTTTGTTAACAGGTGGTTTCCTTGGAATGATGTATTACTTTCTACCTAAGCAGGCCGAGCGTCCAATCTGGAGCTACAAACTTTCTATTGTTGCGTTCTGGGCATTTACATACAGCTACATCTGGGCTGGGCCACATCATTTACATTACAACGCAATCCCCGAGTGGGTACAGAACCTCGGCATGGTGATGAGCCTCGTATTGCTTGCTCCATCTTGGGCATCGATGATCAATGGAATCATGACAGTTAGCACTGCGTGGCAAAAACTACGTTCAGATCCGGCATTAAAGTTTATCGTACTTGCACTCGCATTCTATGGGCTTGCTACATTCGAAGGTCCAATGATGGCTATTAAGAGCGTTAATGTCATTAGCCACTTCACAGACTGGACGATTGGCCATGTGCATTCCGGCGCACTTGGTTGGAATGCACTAATTACCTTCGGAACATTCTATTTTCTTGTGCCTCGTCTCGTTGGCACGAAACTTTATAGTGTAAGGCTAGCTAATGTGCATTTTTGGCTAGCATTGGCAGGTACGATGCTTTATGTGCTGGCAATGTGGGGCGCGGGCGTCTCGCAAGGGGTGTTGTGGCTCAGCCTTGATCAGCTAGGTGAGCTTCGCTACAGCTTCACGGACATTATGGCCGCAATGAACCCTTACTATTTACTACGTTTCGTTGCTGGATTCATATTCCTCTTAGGCGCCATGCTAATGGCATACAATTTTTTGAAAACTATTGCTGGCCGCCGCACGATTGCAGTAAGACCACCCGTTGTATTGGAGACTATGGCATGAACGGCCTTGGGTTACATAAACTCCTTGAAAAAAATATTGGTTTACTCATCTTTGGAATTCTGTTTGTTTCGGCAATCGGTGGTCTGGTTCAGGTACTTCCGAGCTTGTTTCAGGAGTCGCTTAAAACCCCAAGCGCTAACACTCGTGTTTACACACCGCTTGAATTAGTCGGTCGCGATATTTACATACGTGAAGCCTGCAGCACCTGCCATTCACAACAAATTCGGCCGCTCGTTGCTGAAGTTGAACGCTACGGGACGTTTTCGCGTGCTGGTGAATTTGTCTATGACCGACCCTTCCTATGGGGTTCTAAGCGTACGGGTCCGGATTTGCATCGCGTTGGTGGCAAATACACGAATGATTGGCACCGCATTCATTTACTGAATCCTCGTGATGTTGTACCCAATTCGATCATGCCGGCGTATCCCTGGCTATCCGAACGCTTGGCAAGCGCAAGTAGCGATATCGTCACTAAACTTCGTGTGTTGCAAAGTTTGGGGCATCCATACAGTAACACTGACATGGAGACAGCGGCCTCAGCGCTTGACGGGAAGTCCGAACTTGACGCATTGATCGCCTACTTACAGGTACTTGGTACAGCCTATCCAATGGGAGAATAGCAATGACTTTTTTCATTTTCGCAGGTGACATGCTGGTTATGGGTTTCATGATTGGTGTCGTCGTCTGGGTTTCGATGAAATCTTCTGACAAAACTATGAACAAAGCGTCACGCATTCCGCTTGAGGATGAGTATCGCGATGGCTGACATGCCGACAAATTTTTGGGGAGGATGGATAACTGTTATTACAGTCGTCAGTCTGCTGGGACTTGTATGGTTGATCTTCAGCATCTATTTTTCTGCAAATAAACACGAAGAGTTTGAGTCACCGGTTTGGGATAAAACACTGAGTGAAGGATCAAACCCCGCACCGATGTGGTGGTTCTGGATGATACTTTTTGCAATGGTGTTCTCGGTCGTATACTTGATGTTGTATCCAGGCCTCGGCTCATTCAGCGGTGTGCTGAAATGGTCACAGAGCGGACGGCTTGACCAAAGCCTCGCGAGCTACAATGAAAAGTTCGCGCAAACGCGCGCGAGTATCGCACAAAGCCCAATATCAGAGTTACAAAACGATCCTGCCATTATGGGTTCAGCAAAACGTATCTTTTCTCAAAACTGTGCAGCCTGCCATGGGACTGATGGAGCCGGTCAGGCATTTGCATTTCCTAATTTGAAAGATGACGATTGGCAGTGGGGCGGTAGTGAGGCCGCAATCGAGCACACGCTACGACATGGACGACACGCCATTATGGTTGGCTGGCAAAATGTTCTCGGGGACGAAGGTGTAACTCAGGTGGTCAATTATGTGAAGACACTATCATCCGATGCGGTTTCAACTTCTAACAGTCAAGGACAAAAGCTGTATCAACAATACTGCGTGGCCTGTCACGGTATGGCAGGCGAGGGCAATGCAGTACTCGGTGCACCTAAGCTCGCCGATGACATCTGGATATATGGCAATTCGGAAACTGCTTTACGCCATACCATAGCTGTTGGGCGAAACGGGATTATGCCAGCATTTGATAAGCGTCTCGATGACGCACAAATTCGGATGCTTATTGCTTGGCTTATGCGCTAAGGCGCATAAATCCCTAAATTCACTGTAAAACGATTTTAAACATTGTGATTTGTTTCTGATAAATTTCTAAAATCTTATTCCAACCCATAGTTGTGTTAATAATTAGCCTAGTTATGCTAGGCATCGGTTTTTATACAAAAATAATAAAATTTTAATTTTATTTTCTTATAATTCTAGACACAACATGTCTAATTGCATGTGTTTTACTAAGTAAATTTGATAATAATTTCAGTCATTTTTTGAATATAAATTTATATCCACGAATGTTTATAATTTTAGTTTCGTGCTCTTATTAATAATGATAGTTAAAAGTCAGAATGCATAAACATATTATTAGACATGACTTTTTAAATTGAGTTGCTGTAATTTATGTATTCCGTAAGGAAGAATTTGAAAGTAATTGTTATTGGATTTAAATCTGTTAATCTACAGATAATATAATACTGAGATAAATTACCGCTTTTGGCCATGAGCAGACATAAGAAGAAAGTATTAGAATCTGAATTAATGATGGAGGCGAGGCCGATGATAAAATTATTGCAGTATTTGAGAACGATAGAATATGGAGTGAAGTTCGGGAATTATCCAATCTTCCAGTTTCAATAATAGAGCGTCTGTGACATTACTTTGCTACATATAAAGTACCTCCTGGAGAAGAGTCGAGTGTTTCTGTAAGTGTGTCTTATGACCACGTCCATGCAGTGTTTGTAGTAATAGCTGCTATCGAAGACTACCGTAAAGAGTATGAGAAAAAAGTTTTATCGATGGGCCCCTCGCTCACTGTTCGAAGAGATTGAATATAAAATTGATGTATTCATTTTTACATGTAGTAGTTCAGCAGCATGTTGAATGACCACTAATAGGGTTACTTGATTCTAGGAGTATGCTTGAGAGGAACAATGTGAGTAAAAACAGAAAAGAGAAACTATTTGCTGACGCAAAACAAGACGTAAACGCTTCTGAGAGTATGATCAAATCACCTCAGACATGCTCAAATAGCTATAAACTTTCCTATGCAGACCAAGAATTTTTACTAAGAGATGAGTTGCGTCCATTAAGGCTTCAGCTAGAACTATTGAAACCTGAAATTTTATTACAAGAGCACAAGATATTTTCAACAATAGTAGTTTTTGGAAGTACTCGAATTCTTGAGCCAAGCTTAGCTAAATCTCAGTATGAAAACGCTGTTACATTGGCCGCAAATGACACACAAAATACTGATTTACAAAAAAGAGTTGAAATTACTAAGCGCTTGCTGGACAAAAGTATTTATTATGATGTTGCTAAAGAATTCTCTACTTTGATCTCTGAAAACAACGAAAAATTATTCAAGCATAAACTTGTTGTAGTTACAGGTGGCGGGCCTGGAATTATGGAAGCCGCTAATCGTGGTGCACACGAGATAGGTGCACCAACAGTTGGTTTGAATATTACTTTGCCGCATGAGCAAACTCCAAATTCCTATATAACTCCTGAACTATGCTTTCAATTTCATTATTTCGCGCTTCGCAAAATGCACTTTCTCTTGCGTGCAAAAGCCTTAGCAATATTTCCAGGTGGTTATGGCACACTTGACGAACTTTTTGAAACTTTAACACTTGTGCAAACACATAAAATCAAACCAATGCCGATTATTCTATTCGGAAAACAATATTGGGACAAAATAATAAATTTTGATGCAATGGTTGAGGAGGGTGTTATTTCAGATAAGGACCTTACCCATTTTCATTTTGTAGAAGCCGCGCAAGAGGGGTGGAATCATATACGGGAATTTTATAGATAACTGTTTATTTAATTTAATTAATTAAAGAATTTAATTGCTTTAATTGATCTACAATTTTAGTCAAACATTATGTATCTTTGCTATTGGTCATTATCAGATCTGGTGTCGAGGAGAGGACTTGAACCAGGTCGCGCCCATAAATAATCCATAAAAATTTATAACTAATGCGCGACCTATTATTTAGAACTTAAATTATTCGAAAAAGTATTTTGGAGATAGGTCCTGTCTTGGTATAACAACTGACCGCCTCTGCATTTGAGTCGCTCCGCGACGATTAAATTTGCCTATTCAGCAATAGGCACAGCTGGTGCCGAGAAGGCGGTTTTAACCTTATATAAATATCTAAACGCTAGGTTTTATGTGGATATCAATTCTCAAGATCAAGGAAGCCATAGAAATATCAAAAAAATAATTACGTTGATCTGTCTTCGTCACACATTGCGCACGATGCCCATCGATTTATCGTAGCCTAAGTAAAATTTTATTATCAAGTACTAACAATTTTAAGTTTACTCACAGATGGCGACTCAGTTTGCTCAAAGCTGACATTTTACATTTAGTGATTCATCTGCAGACAAGAAAGTGTATTGTATTGATATTGTTATAAATGATTATATATTTTTAATCTTAGATATCTTTTAGATGTGTGGACGCAGCAATGGTATACTACATTAATACAATAAATAGATTTTTTAGTTTTGAATAAGAAAGATGATCTATATATCGTTATCATTAGCATACATGGGCTAATCCGAGATCATAATTTAGAATTAGGTCGTGATGCTGACACAGGTGGGCAAACAAAATATGTAATTGAGCTTACCAAGGCATTAGCCAAACATGCAAACGTTGGGCAAGTTGATTTACTTACACGACTTATAATTGATCCTGAGGTAAGTTCTGACTACAAGAACAAAGTAGAACCTTTATCCGATAAAGCACAAATCATTAGAATCAACGCTGGCCCCAATGAATATATTAGAAAAGAGCAACTTTGGGATCATCTAGATAATTTTGTAGACAACGCACTTTTATATCTTCGCGAACAAACACAAATACCAAGTATTATTCATGCCCACTATGCAGATGCAGGTTATATTGGCGTTCGCATATCTAAACTCACGGGTGTTCCATTGGTATTTACCGGTCATTCACTAGGCCGTGTGAAACGGCGACGTTTATTGGCAAGTGGTTTGAAAAAGAATGATATTGAGCATCAATACAATATATCGAGACGCATTGAAGCAGAAGAAGATACTCTTTCTTTAGCTGATTTAGTAGTTACCAGCACAAACAATGAAATACAAGATCAATACGAGTTATATGATCATTATCAGCCAGATAAAATGCAGGTTATACCTCCAGGTATTGATTTAACTCGTTTTCAGCCCCCACAAGGGGAGCAATGGAATACATCTGCAGGGAATAAGATAAGTCAATTTCTAAGGAATCGTACCAAGCCACAAGTTCTTGCTATTTCTCGCGCAGATGAGCGAAAAAATATAACAGGACTACTACAAGCTTTCGGGGAAACGCCTGACTTACAACAAAAATCTAATTTAGTAATAGTTGCGGGAAATCGAGAAGATATCCGCGAGCTAGATTCAGGCCCTAAAAGTGTGCTTCAGGATATTTTATATTTAATTGATCTATATAATTTATATGGAAAGGTTGCCTATCCAAAGTCACATCTACCTGAAGAGATCCCACAATTTTATCAGCTTGCTGCTTACACCCAGGGAGTATTTATCAATCCTGCACTTACAGAACCATTCGGTCTCACTATCTTAGAGGCCGCAGCCAGTGGACTTCCTATAGTAGCTACTGAAGATGGCGGGCCTGTCGATATCATAAAAAATTGCAAGAATGGTTATCTTGTGAATCCATTAGAACCAGATTCAATGGCAGAAGCAATATTAGAACTGTTTGCGGATGCGACATCTTGGAAGCAAATGTCTAAAAATGGAATCAAAGGAGTGCATGCGCATTATTCATGGGAAGCACACATCGACCAATATGTCGAGACAATAAAATCTATGCAGCATAGTGTTGAGGGCCCTCCTGTAGCGCCAAAGATTAAGCAACCCATTCGTTATCGTGATAGGGCGCTCTTCACTGACTTAGATCAAAACCTTCTTGGAGAAACAAGTGCATTGAATGAATTTACAAGTAAAGTGCGTGCGCATCGAAAACAAGCAACTTTTGGAATTGCAACAGGTAGACGTTTAGACTCTGCCCTAAGAGTAATTAAACAATATAATATTCCTCAGCCCGATGTGCTGATTTCAAGCGTGGGTACAGAAATACATTATGCTCCACAACTAACATTTGATTCCAGCTGGGATAAGTATATCGATTACATGTGGAATCGGGAAAAGACACGAAAAGTGTTATCCGAATTACCAGGCTTATCTATGCAGCCAAAAATAGAGCAAAGTAAGTACAAAATTAGCTACTATATTGATTCTCAGGTAGCGCCTTCGCAAAGAGAAATTTATAGTCTGCTACGACAAGCTGATATTACAGTTAATATTTATTTATCATTTGGTCAATACTTAGATGTTATCCCTGTGCGCGCATCTAAGGGGTTTGCTTTACGTTATATCTCTGACCAATGGGATATTCCTCTGGATCATATTTTAGTAGCTGGTGGATCAGGAACTGATGAAGACATGTTACGAGGTAATGCACTGTCAGTAGTAGTTTCTAACCGTCATGATGAAGAACTATCAAATTTAAGTGATGTTGAACCAATGTATTTTGCGTCGAAACCCTATGCCGCAGGCATACTAGAAGCAATAGATTACTATGATTTTTTTGGTAAATGTCAACAACCACAATAGATGCATGAAATGTATCTTCCATGATTGACCATTTACTTATTTGCACAGATCTCGATCGAACCTTGCTGCCCAATGGATCTCAACCAGAAAGTCCATTTGCAAGAAAAAAATTTTCCCTTCTAACGGCTAAACCAGAAATTTCTCTGGCTTATGTAAGTGGTAGAAATAAACAGTTAATAATTGATGCTATTAGCGAATTTGATATTCCTTTTCCAAATTTTGTTATAGGTGATGTAGGAACTAGTATTTATTCAGTTTCTAAAAAAAATAATTTATGGAAGCATTGGGAAAGTTGGCATAAAGAAATTTCCAAAAGTTGGCATGGTTGGACGCATGATGATCTTGCAGAACTATTCATTGATATGAAAAAATTACAGTTACAAGAACCAGAGAAGCAAAGTAAATTTAAGTTAAGCTACTATATAACACCAGAAAATTTAAATAGTCAATTGATCGAAGAAATCAATATAATACTGGAGCGTGAGAATATAAATACAAGTGTGGTATGGAGTCTTAATGAATTTACTCACACAGGGCTAATTGATATTTTGCCTGAAAGTGCTACTAAGCTACATGCAATAGAGTTCTTAATGAAGAAAACTGGATTTAGTTATGAAAATACAATGTTTGCAGGTGATAGTGGTAATGACATGCCTGTCTTAACCAGCCGTCTCAATTCTGTATTGGTACATAATGCAACTTTTGATGTAAAAAAAACAGCCAAAGAGCAAGCTGAAAAACAAGGGACACAAGAAAATCTTTATATTGCAAAAGGAAAAAAGATTGGACTAAATGGTAATTATAGCGCAGGTATTTTAGAAGGTGTTTATCATTATTATCCAGAGATTATCAATAATTATAGGTGATTGTCAGACTAGATAAATATTCCTGAATATTATTTGTTTAGTAATAAAACTAGTTAAACTAGACTAATCCTAGTGTTCTATTTAACCATAATAACTACACCGCTCATATTAAGCACAACTTATTTCTAAATCCGTATATATTAGTATAAAAGCTTATATTCATTTAGATTTAGTTTTGCGTTACGCCAGTATTCAAGGTTCACCCTATATTATAAATAAATAGGACAATGAATATAATTAGACCTGTAATTTTTGGAGAAGTGTTGTTTGACATCTTTCCTGATGGAAGTGAAAAGCTAGGTGGAGCACCATTTAATGTCGCATGGCACCTGCAAGCATTAGGCATGAACCCATTGCTTATTAGTCGTGTTGGAAAAGACTCCCTTGGTGAAATAATTATCGAAAAAATGACGGAATGGAAAATGGATACCAGCGCCATACAGTTTGATGTAAAACACGATACAGGTACAGTGCAAGTTGTATTAAATCATGACGAGCCAAGTTTTAATATTATGCAAAACTGTGCTTATGATTTTATTGATGCTGATAAAATCCCAACGTTACACAAAAATTCAATTATATACCATGGTAGTTTAGTACTCAGAAACACAATAAGTAACAAAGCTCTTGATAAATTACTTTTACAGACATCAGCTTCAGTTTTTGTTGATGTCAATTTAAGATCCCCATGGTATGAATCTGAAAAGGTATTATCCATTATCAAACGTGCAAAATGGTTAAAGCTTAATGAAGATGAGCTTCGTGAAATTACTAAACAAAAGAATGAAAACAACGTGTTTAGAAGCGCTCAGCAACTTCAAGAAAAAAATAACTTAGATTTAGTTATTATTACACGTGGAGCTAAGGGTGCTTTTTCAATAGATAATAAAGGTGAAGTCTTTGAAGTTTATCCTGATAAAAAAGTACATGTTATTGATTCCGTAGGAGCAGGTGATGCATTCTCAAGTGTATGTATTTTAGGTTTGTTAAAAGGATGGAACCTTTTGACTACTTTGAAAAGAGCCCAACAATTTGCATCAGAAATTGTTAACCAACGTGGTGCAACAATAAATGATATGAATTTATATAGCACCTTAATTAATGACTGGTCATTGCAATTATGATAGAAAATACACCACCAAAAGAACTAAAAGATTTTCAGGATTTCGTGGTGAATCAGAAGGCTGTCATGCACTTATTAATCCACGAGCTTGCCTCACTTGAAAGAAAGTTTTTGCTTCGAAGCGATGTTTTAGAGGCTCTTGATAAATCATGTTTAGTAGATAATTCTGGGCAGCTCCTAAACAGTCCCTTTGCTAAAGCAATTCGAAGCTGCCAAGAAGTTGCCATGAATGGGACTTGGATATGTTTTTCTTTACGATACCGAATCGGGCGTTGGGGTTATATACGGATTCAATGCGACACATTAGACACTGAATTGATTTCTGCTAAAGAGTTTTTAGCCTTTAAAGAACACCTTGTTACTGGGAAATATAAAGACTGGGTATTAGAAGTCGATATGGAGCCGTTTACAAGAGAATTCTACCGCCTAAGAGAATCTGAATCCATTGGCAATGGGCTTGAGTTTTTAAATAGAAGGCTATCAACAAAACTTTTTCAGGAATTAGAAAAAGGTGAACAACGTCTGTTAGAATTTTTAAAAGTTCATCGATACCGTGATCAACAGCTGATGCTGAATTCGACAATAGAAAATATTCGTGATTTACGGAATGCATTACGACAAGCGACAGCAATTCTGCACCAATCTCCAGCTGATTTAAGTTGGGGTGATATTCACAAAAAGTTGTATGAACTTGGTTTTGAACCAGGTTGGGGAGATAACAATAAACGCATTAGTGAAAGCATGCGATTATTGTTAGATATTTTGGAAGGACCATCACCTTCCAATTTGGAAGAATTCTTAGCGCGAATACCAATGATTTTTACCATTGCCGTAATTTCACCACATGGTTATTTTGGGCAATCCGATGTCTTGGGCCGCCCTGATACAGGAGGGCAGGTGGTTTATATTCTAGACCAGGTTCGGGCATTGGAAGATGAAATGCGTGAACGGTTACGCCAACAAGGGCTCAAAATTGAGCCGCAAATTATCATTGTGACTCGTTTAATACCCGAATCAGAAGGGACAAATTGCAATCAGCGTATGGAGCTTGTAGCTGGTACAGAGAACACGCATATACTCCGTGTACCATTTACAAAAGAGGATGGTGAAGTCATCCAAAACTGGATATCAAGATTTGAAATTTGGCCCTATTTAGAACGCTATGCAATCAATGCAGAACGTGAATTATTAGCAGAGCTTGGTGGGCGACCTGATTTGATAATTGGCAATTACTCGGATGGCTCTTTGGTTGCTTCCTTGTTGTCCCAACGCTTAGGAGTTACACAATGCAATATTGCACATGCACTTGAGAAAACGAAGTATCTTTTCTCAGATCTCTACTGGCAAGGGATGGAGAGCCAATACCATTTTTCCTGTCAATTTACCGCTGATTTAATCGCGATGAATTCAGCGGATTTTATAATAACCAGCACCTATCATGAAATTGCAGGGACTAACAGTACTGTAGGTCAATATGAAAGCTATGCGAAATTTTCACTACCGGGGTTATATCGAGTTGTGCAAGGAATAGATGTTTTTGATCCAAAATTCAACATTGTGTCTCCTGGCGCAAACGCCGATGTCTATTTTCCATATCATGAATCTGAAAAAAGATTAAAGCATCTAGACACTGAAATAAAAGAGTTGGTATATGGAAGTAAACAGTCAGATACGCGTGGGCAATTAGGAGATACAGATAAAAGTCTAATATTTACGATGGCAAGAATGGACAAAATCAAAAATATCACTGGTTTAGTTGAATGGTATGGACAGTGTTCTGAACTCCAAGAGGTTGCAAATCTACTTATTGTTTCGGGCCACACTGACCCGAATAAGTCTTTAGAAAAAGAAGAACGTGATCAAATTTATTATATGCACCAACTATTGGATAAATATGAGTTAGATAACAAAGTGAGATGGGCAGGTAAACAATTAGATAAACAGTTGACAGGCGAACTATATCGATTCGTTGCCGATCAGCGTGGAGTATTCATACAACCTGCATTGTTTGAAGCTTTTGGATTAACTGTCATTGAAGCAATGAGCTCTGGTCTTCCAACCTTCGCAACTTGTTATGGCGGACCTATGGAAATTATTGAAGAGGGAATAAGTGGTTTTCACATTAACCCAAACCAAGGTATTAAAGCAGCAGAAAAAATTTATAAAAATATAAAGCGATTTAAAAATTATCCAGATGACTGGTTAGAAGTATCTGGCCAAAGTATAAAACGAGTGGAAGAACGTTACACATGGAAACTTTATGCTAAACGCATGATGACACTTGCACGAATTTATGGTTTTTGGAAATTCGTTACAGATCTTGAAAGAACTGAAACACAGAGATATATACAAATGTTTTATGGATTACAGTTCAAATCCATTGCTGAAGAAGTATTACAAGACTAAAACACATATTTTGTCATACTTAGCACCTAGATTAAGATAGAAAACTTTCAAACTTATAGTAAAGACAATAATTTGGCGATTAATAGCTTCTGTGAATTTATACAAACTTGGTGCCGAGGAGAGGACTTGAACCAGGTCGCGCCCATAAAGAATTCATAAAAATTTATAACTAATGCGCGACCTATTACATAGAACTTAAATTATTCGAAAAAGTATTTTGGAGATAGGTCCTGTCTTGGTATAACAACTGACCGCCTCTGCATTTGAGTCGCTCCGCGACGATTAAATTTGCCTATTCAGCAATAGGCACAGCTGGTGCCGAGGAGAGGACTTGAACCTCCACGGGATTGCTCCCACTAGCACCTGAAGCTAGCGCGTCTACCAATTTCGCCACCTCGGCCGTGCCACAAGACAGTCTGGAGCTGTCTGGAGAGCCGCGAACTCTACCGCTTGATATAAATCTTGTCAATTTAGCCGGCCTGGCAGCACTATAGGGCCCTGGCAGATACAATCCCTGAATATGCACAGAAGAAAGAAACGCAAAACAGCCACCCCGCACAGGCGAGATCCGCATGCCGGGCGCGAGGCCGAGCGCTATGAGCAACCGATTGCCAGCCGTGAGTTGATCCTTGAGGTCATCAACGAGGCGGACCGGCCGGTCACCCGTGATGACCTGGAAGAACTGCTCGGGATCCGGAACGAGGACGCCGACAGCGTCGAGGCCTTGCGGCGGCGGCTGAATGCCATGATCCGCGACGGTCAGCTGGTCAGGAACCGGCGCGGTTGCTATGCGCTTGCCGACCAGTTTGATCTGGTTCGGGGGCGTGTGATCGGTCATCCGGACGGTTACGGTTTTCTGGTGACAGATGACGAGGGGGATGATGTCTATCTCCCGGCGCGTGACATGCGGACGGTCTTCCATGGTGATCGCGTGCTGGCGCGCATCACCGGCAGGGACCGCCGTGGCCGGCGCGAGGGCGAGGTGGTCGATATCCTCGAACGTGGCAGCGAGACGCTGGTGGGGCGTTTCTACAGCGAGAGCGGTGTGCATTTCGTTGTCCCGGACAACAAGCGTATTCCCCAGGATATTGCCGTTCCGGCAGACCAGACGGGCGCCGCCCGTCACGGGCAGATCGTCACGATTGCCCTGATCGAACAACCGGGCAGGCGCACCCGGCCGATCGAGCGCGTGATCGAGGTGCTGGGCGATCACATGGCGCCGGGCATGGAAATTGATATCGCCATACGCAGTTACGCGGTGCCGGAGGACTGGCCCCCCGAGGTGCAGGACGCGATCGGGGTGTTCGGCAAGGACGTGCCGGAACAGGCCAAGCAGGGGCGTACCGACCTGCGTGAGTTGCCACTGGTGACCATCGATGGTGAAGATGCGCGTGATTTTGATGATGCGGTCTACTGTGAAGCCACACCGGGCGGCTGGCGCCTGCTGGTGGCCATAGCCGATGTCTCGCACTATGTCAGTCCGGATACGCCGCTGGACCACGAGGCATACAAGCGCGGCAACTCGGTGTATTTTCCGGAGCGGGTGATTCCCATGCTGCCGGAAGTGCTGTCCAACGGGCTGTGCTCCCTGAACCCCGAGGTTGACCGACTGTGCCAGGCCTGCGAAATGATCATCAGCAAGGATGGACGGCTGGTGCGGTCAAAGTTTATTGATGGCGTGATGCGTTCGCACGCCCGGCTGACATATGCTGAAGTCGCAACAATCCTGGTAGATAAGGATAAATCGGCACGCCAGCGGCGCGCGTCCCTGGTGCCGCACCTCGAAGAGCTGTACCGCCTGTACAAGACCCTGCGCAAGGCGCGTAGCAAGCGCGGGGCGATCGACTTCGAAACCACGGAGACACGCATCGTATTCGGCGCGCACCGCAAGATTGAACAGATCGTGCCGCTGGAACGCAATGATGCGCACAAGATCATCGAGGAATGCATGATTGCCGCCAACGTGGCAGCCGCCAGGTTACTGGAGCGGCATAAAATGCCGGCCCTGTATCGCGTGCATGCACGTCCAGCCGGTGAGAAGGTCGCCGACCTGCAGGAATTCCTGAGTGAACTCGGACTGGGATTGCGCGGTGGCAGCCAGCCGACAGCGAAAGACTACTCCGCGGTCCTGAAGCTGGCACACGGCCGGCCGGACGAGCATTTGATCAATACGGTTCTGCTGCGCTCCATGCCACGTGCCGAATATAGCCCGGAGAACATCGGTCACTTCGGGCTGGCGCATGACCATTATGCGCATTTCACTTCCCCCATCCGGCGCTATCCGGACCTGCTGGTGCATCGCGCGATCAAACACATC
>CAJHZF010000252.1_pt1 | contig 27857 bp, 22 predicted proteins | sample 9198891 | NCBI WGS metagenome assembly CAJHZF01 (sample SAMEA7708349, study PRJEB35096) | sediment metagenome | biome: marine neritic benthic zone biome [ENVO:01000025]; feature: sediment [ENVO:00002007]; material: shallow marine sediment [ENVO:03000034] sea grass bed [ENVO_01000059] ...
ATCGAGTAGGAATCATGATTGATGAATCCGTCAAGATAAAATTCTTAGGCGTAAAACCGGATAATGAGTTAACACTATTAGAAGAATTTCTATTAGAGCTTACCTTTGCCATAAGATCAATTTGCCTTGATAATGAAATTACAAAAGAAGAACAGCTAACTGGGTTAAAGCAAATAAACGAAATCAATCATGATATCTTAAACATTATTTGGAAAATCAGAAATGGAAAATCCTGGTCTAACAAAGAGGAAACTTGGAATATAATTTGTGACCATGTAAGGCTGGCTCCATATATCGCTGGTTGGGTAGGAACTGCAGTCATTAGATCATTGCAGACTGTTCATGCCTAAGGATTCACTTAAACAAGATTTAATTTATTAGTTCAAACGTTAGATGACATAAAAGGAGAAAGATCATGAGCTATTACTTTAGTGCCACCATGGAGGTTCCGTTTGACGAGGCCATTGAAAAGGTGACTGATGAGCTGAAAAAAGAAGGTTTTGGTGTATTAACAGACATAGATGTGAAAGCAACATTGAAAAAAAAATTAGATGTTGATTATCAAAAATATCGAATACTAGGTGCATGTAATCCACTGTTTGCATACCAGGCTCTACAGGCTGAAGATAAAATAGGAACAATGTTGCCATGTAATGTCATCGTCCAAGAAACTGAGAGTGGGAAAGTAGAAGTTTCAGCGGTGGACCCACTTGCCTCTATGCAGGCGATTCAGAATACGGATTTAAGTGATATAGCGAATCAAGTACAAGTAAAACTGAAGAACGTCATAGATAATCTTTAAATGCCATATGACAAGGCGCTCCACTTGATCAATAAAAAGCGTCGCTTTTATTCTTGCTACCTTTTTGTCGTCAAGCGAGCTTAAACGTTATGTTCTATAGAGGGCTGCTCAATGAACTTATAATTCTTTGGTCGTAGGTTTGAGTCCTATCAGGCTCACAAAATTGTCAGAGGTTATTCGCTAGTAAAGCGGCTTTTATCGAAATACAAATGATCCTCTTTTACTTGGATATTTGCTAATCGACGATCTGGCACAGTACGTCGATCTACTTTCACTAATTTTCCGTTACCGTCAATGAACGGGAATTGTGTCGGTGGCCCGAATGCGCGGCGATCTGGTTTCTCGCCGCGTCGATTGATAATAGATGGCTTTGCTGTAGAGGATTTAGCTTTGCCTGGTCTCTTTAGTCCCCACATTGCTCCAACTCCAGATTCTATTCTTCTCTATTTTATGTAGACATATACTCATCGAATCACGTTTCTTGCAAGTGGCCCAATCAACAAGATAAATGGTATCTGTGTGATAAAAATTGTGACTAAAATCACGAAATGATAAACACTTTTTTTAGACAAAAATAACTGGTAGATAGCTTATCGTACTAAAAGCATTTCAAACACTAGTGTGGCTGCGCTTGAGTTGATTAAAATTAATTAACTAGCCTCATAATCTTTATTATCGTTACTAGCACTTTTAGCCCACAAGTGATGTTCTAGCTAATCAGATAAATACTATAATTTAACGCTATGCTTAAACTTATTTTTCGAGTCATTTTAAAAATAGTCTTGATTTCTTTTGTTTTCTTTTTATTTTTATTACTTGGAAATCTGTATACCTACAAACACCTTACTAGCGAAGAGCCGATTGCGCAACTAGCTTTTACACCCATCAATTCCCAAGAGTTTGACGCATCACTTCGTCTGGGTAATTTCTGTGAGAAGAATACTTACAAACTATATGGTGACGAATGGCGAATCGATGCACAGTTTTTAAAATGGAAGTCATGGGCAGCATTGTTTGGTGTTAACCCCTTATATAGAATTGAACGGCTATCTGGCCGTTACAGTGAAATACAAGATGAAAATTCAAAGCATCATAGCGCTCATGAAATTAAACCTATTACTACTCTTGACTTGAGCAAACTAGCCGAAACATACGACAATAAGTTTCCTTTTGTAGATACTGTATATGGAAGCTCTGCATACGAGAAAATGAAAGCCGAAACAATTTTTACAGTCTTTCGTACACAATCTGGAATCTTAGTACGCGAACAAGCTGTATCAACGGCTCTGCAGCAAAATAACTGTGTTAAAGGTAAATCTGTCTGGAAAGAAACGATATTGAAGATGGACCAAAGTCTTGCCGCAATAGTCCATTCACTGCAAATTCTGCCAAACTAAAAAGTAGTTCTATAATTAATCAAATGATGAAGCCTTTATACGTTATGGTAACAACACCTTTGGTTTAATCAAGCGCGACTGATTTAGTGTTTTATACAAAAAATTGCCGTGAACAGATAACTATTTGCATCCTGGTGACAAAAAATTGTCTGAATAAAACTCATGTATAGGTTCAAGTCAAAAGATTCATTATCAAGCGCCTATCTCTTTATCCAGATCGTGAGTAATAGCAATCACGGCAGGCCGTGGTGGTAGGTTCTCGTCAAAATCTGGCCAGCGCGTTGAAGGTTGGTCAAAACTGGAGTCGCCACCGGGGTGCTGTATGGAACAAAACATGGTTTTGTGATCTGGGGTAAAACAAGGGCTACACACTTCTGCTTCACATGGTGCACGAAGAAAATGTTTTGTTAAGGCTTTGTTTTTACCTTGTGCATCACCTACCCATATTCCATCTGCAATACCTAAACGATAAAATCCATCTGTAGCAATCCACAGACTCCCATTTTTATCAAATGAGCAGTTGTCTGGATTGGAAAACCAACCGTTTTCAGAAATACCTAAATGATATTCTGTATGATCAAATGAATTCCTCGGATTACCCGCAAGCAAAAATATGTCCCATTTAAATTCGCGTGCACTATGGTCTTGATGAGGGGGAATTAATTCCAAAATGTGGCCATGGCGGTTAAATGCACGTGGATTTGCAGCATCGATTTTAAGTGGACTACGTGTAAAATTGTTCGTTAATACTGCAAACACATTTCCTGTAACGGGGTTGACTCTAATTTCTTCGGGACGATCCATAGGCGTCGCACCCACAAGATCTGCAGCACTACGCATGTCTATCACAACATCTGCTTGGCTGTTAAAGCCGTTGTTTTTGGTGTGTGGCTCTCTGCCCCACACTAAAGGATGCCAAATCACAATACCTTGGTCAGTAAATTCGGCAACCGACAGCTCTCCTTCATCTAATAAAGATAAGTTTTGTTTGTGGTTGCCAGATTGATATTTATTTTTGCTGACAAATCGATAAATATATTCAAATGCTTGGTCATCCCCCATGTAGACGACTATACGTTTGTCTTTGTTGATATATACATCACAACCTTCATGTTTACACCGCCCCAATGCAGTCCTTTTTATTGGGATAAAATTTGGATGATAAGGATCGATTTCAACGATCCATCCCGCATGTAAACCCGCTTGAGGGTGTTTATCGATATTCCATCTTTCATGATATTTCCCCCATGCAGACAATGCGGTTTTATCCCCTTGCAGACCAAATCTTTTATAATTCTTATGCTCGCTGGTTTTATTTGCTTGGCCCATAAAATAAGCCTGCACATTTTCCTCCGCAGTCAATACTGTACCCCAAGGCGTTGTAGAACCTGCACAGTTTCCAAAGGTACCGATACATTGTGTTCCATTTGGTGCAAATGAAGTTTTTAAGCGATCATGTCCGCGTGCAGGACCGGTAAATCGCATTTTTGTATGCGGCGTAATTCGATGATTGAATTTCGATTTAAGCTTGATATGCCATTTACGCTTTTGCTTTTGGATTTCTAGAATGCTTAAACCATGTGCAAATATTTCGGTATCAATTTGCTGTTTAGCTAAATTAAATGCGAACGGTGAACCAGGATGCATCATCATGCTGTTTACAAATTCATGATTTACTACAAGTAATCCGAGTTTCGAGTGACTACTTGTATGTGCAAATGGTAAATAAGCAACGAAATCGTTGTTATACCCAAACTGCTGGGCTTGAGACGCAGGAGTTTGTTTATACGGATTAAACTCAGGCGCATCTGTAAACACAGGATCTCCCCACCGCAACAAAGCTTGATAGTTATATCCCTTAGCAAGATGTAAATCTTCATCCAATCCTTGCTCAAGCTCTGGAAACGTCAGCGAAGATAATTGAAGTGTATTATTTGCCTCAGTTATATGCAGACTCTGTAATGCAAAGCTCGCTGCTGCAATGCTTGTTGAATGTAGCAGTTGTCGACGTGTAAGGCGTCGTTCAAGAATTTTGCTAAAAAGAGTATTGATATACTTGCGATCTGCAGGGAGATCATCTTCGTCAAATTGATTACAGTTGAGCATCTGTATCTTAGGGATGCTATTTATAAGTTGAGACTTACTTCAGTATCACCAATGAGTAACACTGATGAATACTTAATTTTTAACCACTTACATTTGATTTGCCCAGCTACATTTTTATTTCTCCACACTTCTTATATTTCTCCATTAAAATAGAATTAAAAAGAATAGTTGAGGAGGAGGAATCATGCCCACCGAATAAGAAGAACATTCAGCTAAAGCTCTGTTGGGGGATCCCGAACCTTGGGAGGCGTGGGAATCCAAGCTGGTCTTAAGGTGTATCGGCATTGCCATCATAGGTTTAATTATACTCGGCTGGCTTATCAACACCTATATCCTTCAATAAGTTCACATGACCTATCATGCGTGCAGATCTTGAAGTAACCATCACTCATGATGGCTGTAATTGGATTGCTAACCATCATTTATTCAAATGCGCAGCTGATACCTTAGAAGAAATTGATCAACAAATTACTTCAATTATTCATAATACCTCTGAATTCAAAGATCAGCAATTCGTGGAAGTATTTATGGGTTTTGATTTCGATACGATTCCAACTTGGTTACGTCAATATCACACGCATTATTTCAATCGCATTTTGAAAATAAGCAACTCTAAAAACTATTGGGAAGGCTTGGAAAAGCATTAGCAACTTCTAAATGTTTAATTTTCCCTGCATGAATGTTTAACGACTTGCGCACACCCTTACCTTCACTAAGAAAAGCATCTAGTCCTAAATTACTCAGTTTATGTATATATGGCAACGTTGCGTTACATAACGCTTGACTACTGGTACGAGCAACTGCGCCAGGAATATTTGTTACACAATAGTGGACAATATCTTCCACGACATAAACGGGGTCGTGATGCGTAGTGGGTTTACTGGTTTCAAAACATCCTCCCTGATCAATGGAGACATCTACGAGTACTGCACCACGTTTCATTTGTTTTAGTAATTCACGATTGATTAACCTTGGTGCACGCGCCCCTGGAATCAGTAGTGCACCAATTATTAAGTCTGCTTGTAATGCAAACTGTTCTACTGCATGAGGGTCAGAGTAAATTGTTGTGACATTGTCTGGCATGACCTCATCTATATGCCGAAGCTTTTCAATATCGATATCCATAACAATGACGTTTGCACCAAGACCGGCTGCCACACGCGCTGCATTCGAACCTACGACACCGGCCCCTAAAATCAGCACGTTTGCAGGAGCCACTCCAGCAACACCGCCGAGCAAAATTCCTCGACCCATCATAGGTTTTTCGAGACATTTTGCGCCTTCTTGAATCGACATCTTGCCTGCTACTTCACTCATGGGTTTAAGTAGGGGCAGCTGTCCATGCATATCGGTGAGAGTTTCATAGGCAAGTGCAGTTATATTTTTTTGTATGCATGTTTCAGTCAAAAATTGTGAGCTCGCAAAATGAAAATATCCAAATATAATCTGTGATGCAGACAATTTTTCCAGTTCTTCAGTCTGCGGTTCTTTTACCTTCACTACTAATTCACATTCATTAAATATCGTGTTAGCAGAATCTACGATTTTTGCACCTGCTGCTAAATATTCTTCATCATGGTAACCACTACCTCTACCGGCTTTAGTTTCTACCCACACTTGATGTCCATCTTCGACTAGTAAATGCGCGCCTACTGGTAATAGCGCAACACGATATTCATCTGGCTTAGTTTCTTTAGGAATTCCAATACGCATAAAAAAGATGCTTGTGTTACAAAATAAGTTTCCAAATATCTTCTAAGACACCTTTTAAAAATGTACAAAAACGCGCTGCATCGGCACCATTAATAACTCGATGGTCATAGGATAAGGAGAGAGGCAATAGTTTTTGTTCCACTACACCAGTTTCAGTGACATTTTCTTTTACAATTATTTTAGATAAACCTAATATCGCCACTTCAGGCGAATTGATAAGCGGTGTAAAGGCTTGTCCGCCTAAGTTACCTAAACTAGAAATCGTTATACTAGCACCCGACATTTGCTTTGCTGTTAGCTTTCTTTCTCTTGCGAGATCACTTATTTCCATTAATTCTGAAGCTACTTGTGTAATAGATTTTTTATCGACGTCTCTCAAAACAGGTACAAGCAATCCGTGCGGAGTATCTACTGCAATACCAACATGAAAATATTTTTTTAGAATAAGTTTATTTGATGCCAAATCAAGTGAAGCGTTAAATTGTGGAAATTGTTTAAGTGATGTAACTAAAGCTTTTATCACAAATGCAAGCGGAGTGAGTTTAATTTCTCTAGCTTTTAATTCATCTGCCAACTGCTTCCGATGTTGTTCAAGAAGCGTAACATCTGCTTGATCAAAATGTGTTACATGTGGAATGGTCAGCCATGCATCAGACATATTTTCTGCAGTCAATTTTTGAATCTTAGTCAGCTCTACAGCTTCCGTATCACCATATGCTGAGAAATCTAGTGGTTTTATAGAAGCAGTTGCTTTTGCATGTACACTACTACCTGAATTATTTTGTAATCCAGTACGCACATAATTCTGTACATCCTTTTTCATTACCCGATGTTGGCGACCACTACCTTGCACAATGCCAAGATCCACACCTAATTCACGAGCATATTTATATACGCTTGGGCTTGCATAGGCTTTAGCTGAATCTTCAGCAGTTATGGTTTGAGGCTTAATGCTTTCTACTTCATCTGTACCCGTCTTTTGTGCAACAGAGGTTTCCGGCTTAACCATCGACACCTCCTTTCCAGATGTATGTGCATCCTCTGAACCAGTAGTAGTTTTTGTTGCCTGGGTCTGCTCAGTTACTGGGTTTTCGGCTTGTACTTCTAGCGTGACTAAAGTATCCCCTTCCTTGACTTTGCCACCTTCTGTTACATTAATTTTCTGCACTACTCCGGAATATTGCGAGGGGAAATCCATCATGGCTTTTTCGCTTTCTAAAGTAACAATAGGTTGATTTATTTCTATACTGTCACCAACTTTAACCAACACTTCCACTACATCGACAGAATCAAATTCTTCAATATCAGTAATGTGAATTTCTTTAAGTTCAGACATTGCTTGCACTTATGAATGCACAGGATCAAGTTTATCTGGATCGATTTTGTATTTTTTAATTGCGGTCTTAACCAAAGATGTATCGATAGTGCCCTCTGTTGCTAGTGCATGTAAGGCCGCCAAGACCACGTGCCGGGAATCTACCTCAAAGAAGCTACGCAATTGTTGGCGGGTATCGCTGCGTCCAAAACCGTCCGTCCCTAAGACTACATACCTTGATTTTACATAGGGCCTAATTTGATCAGCATAAATCTTGATGTAATCAGAAGCTGCAACTACCGGGCCTTGCGAGTCATGCAAACATTGCTCTACATATGAAATTTTCGGTGGGCTTTCTGGATGCAGCATATTCCAACGCTGCACTTCCATGCCCTCCCTTCGCAACCTATTAAAGCTCGTCACACTCCACACATCAGCTGAAATATCAAAGTCCTCTCGCAACAACTCTGCAGCATGAATAACTTCTCGTAGTATCGCGCCGCTACCCAGGAGCTGAACATGGGCTTTTTGTGGTGTGGCTTTGTGCAGTAAATACATCCCATTAACAATGCCTTGCTCACAACCTGAAGGCATCGGTGGTTGTTCGTAGTTTTCATTCATCACCGTGATGTAGTAAAACCAATCTAACTGTTGCACATACATGGCATCGAGCGCGTGGTGCACAATTACTGCGAGTTCATATGCAAAGGTGGGATCATAGGCACGACAATTTGGAATGGTGGAGGCTAAGACATGACTCTGCCCATCTTGATGTTGCAGCCCTTCGCCTGCAAGTGTGGTGCGCCCTGCTGTACCACCAATTAAAAACCCACGGGCACGGCTGTCACCGGCCGCCCAAGCCAAATCACCAACGCGTTGAAAGCCAAACATAGAATAAAAGATATAAAACGGAATCATTGGCATGTTGTGCGAGCTGTATGAAGTCGCCGCCGCTATCCATGAGGACATCGCACCCGCTTCGGTAATACCTTCTTCTAAAATTTGACCCGACTTGTCTTCACGATAGGGTAATAGTTCGCCTGCATCGACGGGATCATACAGTTGCCCTTTGTGCGCATAAATTCCCATGGTGCGAAATAGCCCTTCCATGCCAAAGGTACGTGCTTCATCAGGTATGATTGGAACGATGTACTTAGCAATAGATTTATCTCGCGTTAAGGCGAGCAAAATTCTAACGAATGCCATGGTCGTTGAGTTTTCACGACCATCACTACCTGCCAATAGGTCTTTAAAAATGTCGATTGAGGGAATTTTAAAATCAATTTCTGGGCTGGTGCGTTTCGGTATTTCTCCAAGTAGCTCGCTACGCAAATGTTTTAAATAGCGTATTTCCGCACTGTCTTCAGGTGGTTTGTAAAATGGTACATCTTCTAATTCTTCATCTTTAACTGGAATGCGATACCGATCTCGAAATGAGATAAGTGATTCTTTTGCAGGTTTCTTTAATTGATGCGCAATATTCAAACTTTCACCGCTTTTACCTAAACCATACCCCTTTACTGTCTTTGCTAAGATGACAGTTGGTTGACCTTCATATTTTACTGCTGCAGCATAGGCCGCATAAACTTTTTGCTGATCGTGACCACCACGGTTCAAGCGCCAAATATCATCATCGGTCATATGCTCGATGAGCTTTTCAAGCTCAGGATATTTTCCGAAGAAGTGCTCACGTACATAGCTACCACCTTTGGCACGATAGTTTTGATAATCACCATCCAATGCCTCTTCCATACGTTTGCGTAAAATTCCATCTTTATCACGTGCCAACAGTGGGTCCCAATTTTCGCCCCAAATTACTTTAATGACATTCCAACCAGCACCGCGAAAGTTACCCTCCAGCTCTTGAATAATTTTGCCATTACCGCGTACCGGACCATCTAAGCGTTGTAAATTACAATTAATGACAAAGATTAGGTTATCAAGCTCCTCGCGCGCAGCTAATGAAATTGCACCAAGTGATTCCGGTTCATCCATTTCTCCATCACCTGTAAAAACCCATACTTTGCGATTACCTTTATCGATAATGCCGCGATCATGCAGGTATTCCATAAAACGTGCTTGATAAATCCCCATAATCGGCGCCAAACCCATGGACACCGTTGGAAACTGCCAAAAGTTTGGCATCAACCATGGATGTGGATAAGAAGACAGACCCTTGCCCTCTACCTCTCGCCGAAAGTGCTGTAATTGCTCTTCTGTTATACGTCCTTCAAGGTAGGCGCGTGCATACACCCCTGGAGCGGCATGTCCTTGAAAGTAAACCAAATCTCCGGCGAAGCCTTGGGTGGCTGGACGAAAAAAATGATTGAAGCCTATGCTAATTAATGTTGCCGCTGATGCATACGTGGAAATATGTCCTCCCAACTCAGGAAATTCTTTGTTGGCCTTAACCACCATGGCCAGGGCATTCCAACGTTCTAATGAACGAACGCGATGTTCCATTCTTGGGTCACCGGGTAAACGTTCTTCTTTGTCTACGGGGATAGTGTTGACATAGGCTGTGGTGTTGCGAAAGGGTAAATTTACGCCAGCAATCCGTGCGCTGTTAATAAGTTGTTCAATTATATAATGCGCGCGTCGTGCGCCATCGCGTTCTAATATTGCGCGCATAGCATCAAGCCATTCTTGTGTCTCTTGTGGATCGATATCACTCATTTAACAACCTACTTTAGATTTTGTTCTCTTTAGCAACTATGCAATTTCCATACATGACGATAAGATATAGCTACAGCACAAAAAGTATTTCGCAAATCTTATATCACAAGACCAGATCACTAGTTAACTTTGCGTAGTTGACCCAAAATCACTGTCATAGAATGGCTGAATAAAGCAAAGTATAGATAATTTTATAGCTTTATAGGCCCACTAGAACAATAAAACAATATGTCGAATTCAATTAATAGTGATCTTGGTCTTGCAATGACTGGTGGTGGTGCTCGTGCCGCATATCAAGTTGGCGTATTACGCTATATGTGTAAAAAATTTGACGATTTTCACCCGCCAATTATTACGGGTGTATCTGCGGGTGCAGTCAATGCAGCACATCTTGCTGCCTATCAGGGTTCTTTTTCTGAGGCGATCGAACAACTTGCAAATCTTTGGTTGGAATTAACAACTGATAAAGTCTTTCGCACTGATACAAGCTATTTTTTAGCTAACTTTGTGCGTTGGGGCTTAAACTTTATTCTTGGTGGTAGCCAAATTGGCCCACGCAGACGTAGTCTATTAGATAGCGATCCTTTACGGAAATACTTAGAAAAAAAATTAGCTACAATATCTTCGGTGTCTATTCGCGGTATTCAAAAAAATATTGAGCAAGGGAGCTTACGTGTTTTAGGTATTACCAGTACTAATTATGGTACGGGCGTATCAATTACCTGGGTGCAAGGAAATGCAGAAGAGCATTGGCAGCGACCACGAAGACGCAGCGAAATTGCAAAAATCACAATCGAGCATGTCATGGCCTCGGCAGCATTGCCTTTGGTATTTCCTGCGGTTAAGATAAATGATGGTTGGTACGGGGATGGCGGTATACGTTCTATTGCACCGCTTTCTCCCGCTATGCATTTAGGTGCAAAACGCATCATCGCAATATCTACACGTTTTCGAGGTGGGCAAATTAGTCCGGAGCAGTCCGTAATTTCAGAATATGTACCTGCCGCTCAAATTATAGGCATCCTTTTAGATTCAATATTTTTAGATACGCTTGATTACGATGCAGCCAATATGAACCGCATTAACGAGCTATCTGGTAAAATCAGCGAAGAATTAGACGAACAGTTTAAACAAATCCAGTTATTAATTCTTCGGCCAAGTGAAGACCTTGGCAAACTCGCGAGTCAATATGAAATACGTCTACCGCAACCGTTTAGATATTTCACACGCGGATTTGGAACACGCGATACAAAAAGTCCAGATTCTCTCTCTCTATTAATGTTTCAACATGAATACCTAAGTCGTCTGATTGAGCTTGGCGAACAAGACGCCGAACAAAACTCTAAAGAAATTGAAGAATTTTTAAGTTTTACAAACGCAGAAGGGTAAATTAAAGAAAGCCCCATGGATCCATCCACAAGGCTTTCATAGATTGCCACTGGAGTTGGAACAATGTGGCACGTAAATACTAACTCTTTTTTGAGGCAAGTGGTAGAGCTACATGAATAACGAACTGTATTTATATGATATTTCGGAGGTTTTATCTATAAACTGTGATACATATCACAGATTTACATATCATCTTCCAAGTGAATTCTTCGCTTTCTTACCTATTTAACGCTGCTTATCTCGAAATTTGTTCTAAATTCGCGACTCGTTTGAGCGTACCAAATATCTTTTCATCTTGATTCATACAGATATAAGGCAGTCCAAGGTCATCTAACCACTGCACACCTTGATCCTCACCCTTTAGCATTGCAATCGTTGACGATGTACCTGCGACTACACATTGCTTGGCGTAGACACTTGCATTGGCAAGACTGTTCACAGGCCAACCGGTTTTTGGATTTAGGATATGTGCATAGCGGACACCATCAACAACCATAAAACGCTCATAATCACCACTACTAGCCAAACCACCGCTCGATAAGAATACAAATGACATAGGTAAATTGGGATTACGAGGATGACGAATACCTACCTTCCATTCACTGCCATCTGGATGTGGCCCTATGATACAAATGTCACCACCTAAATTAACCAAGCCACCTTCTATTCCTGCTTGGCAACAAAAATTTGCTGCCACATCTGCAGCATATTCTTTTACATATCCACCAAAATCTAACTCCATATCTTTAAGCGGTAAAAACAAGTGCGGTGCAGCCCATTCAACATGATGCCAACCAATTAAAGGTAATATAGATTCGATTTGAGATTGAGTAGGTACAACGTTGGATCGAAAATTCCAAACTTTTCGCAAAATACCAGAAGTAATATCAAACAGGCCATCGCTTTGCTCATAACCTACTTGTGCATAATTTAATAGCCGTGCGGTTTCATCATCGACTTCAATACCATGTTTATTTCCAGCACTTGAATTTATCGCTGTAGTAACACTGTCATCGCGATATCGTGAATATTTATTTTCTAAGCGATGAAGTTCTGCAATGGCATCATTTGCAATTTGTTGCGCATCCTCTTTGCGATTTGCATAGAGCCGCAGCTCACATGGTGAGCCCATCGCCTTAAAAGGAAATGTAAAGAGTTCCAACGAAGAATTCCCACTCAAATAAAAAATAAAGTGTACTAGATTTTTGGAACGTTTGAATTATTTAAAGGTTCCAGCGGTACAAGGAAGTACCGCCATTTTACGACTGCGTAAGCAATTGTAAAATGAAGAAAAAAGTAAATCGCATTTTCTTTTTTTGTGCTCTGCAAAATCCAGGATGGATTTATTCAGAGTTTCATTTTATTTCAAACAGAATTTCTAGAAGTTGTAATCAACACCAAATGTAAACTGTGTGTAATCAAGTAATGCAGAATTTTCAACATCGACAGTTTGAATTGAATAGGACTTATCACTGATATAACGTTCTGCGGCAAGTTTTACCGTCCAATCACCAATGGTCTCTGACAAGCCTAATCTGAGAGCAATAGAGCCATAGGGAGACAAGCGATAGTCACTTGAATATTCACCATCAGCTCGAACTGCACGGTAATAGGGTTCATAGAAATCGGCTTGGGTTTGACTGTAATAACGAATTGAAGTATCAAATCCCCAGCCACTCTCGGTAACTTTATAAATTCCTAAATCTAAGGTATGCGAGCGTACATCCCAATCATCATAATAAAAACGATAATCAACATGCAGGGCGGCAGCCAATAAATTAGAATACCTGCGTAATCTAGTGGCAAAGGTGTATTGAGTTCGTTCATCAGGTCGACTATCTGACAAAATACTTCCAGCGACCCATGCTTGCTTGTATGGATCGGATAAAAAACCATCAAAATACGATATTCCTAAAGTAGTTTGTAGCACGGTATATTTATTAATAACTTGAGTCACACCACCAAAGATAGAATAGTTCTCTTTATCTTCATTATTAACCCGCGTTACACCTTCTAATTGGGTGGGATCAATTTCATCAAATGCAACTGCAACCCCCCCTCTGAATGAAGTTTGTTTATTTGGTAATTCATATTCAACCTGAGCTCCACCATAGATTGAGTCATAGTCTTTCTCGGTGGAATAGCCGATGCTGGGAGAAATAGTAAATTTTTCACCAAAATAATCGGCAACTAAGGTGTAGTCGTAGCGAGTATCGTCAATCGTCGCGCCACTCATCACAACAAGTGGATCGCCTGTTGCATTAGCTGTATCTGTGGGTCGTACATACCAAGGTGATGAACCGCTCATATCATCATAAGTAAAGCCGTTCGTAATCTGCCATTTTCCATTAATTGGATATAAAAATTCTATTTGTACGACATCGATTTCATAGCGATCTCGATCCCCCGCAGCTAAATCAGCATCGCCACTTGGAATACTATCCTCATCATAACGAGAGTACTGGAAAGAGAATTTAGGTTGATTTGCAACGGCTTCAGCTTTCACGGTAGAGCTAATTCCAGGAAGTGTCATTGCAGCGGACGTTAATGCCGCCAATGCGGGACTGATGTTGTTGTGTTTTTTTCCCATTTGTTATCTCTTAGGCTTGTAATTTAAGCGTGCTGGTACTATTTAATTACAACCACAACCACCACCACCAACTCCGTATCCCCCAGATGAACCTTCTTTACTAAAGTAGACGTGTTCTTCTAATTGCCCTCTCAATGCAGAGGGCTCCCACGCCATTTCAGTCTTGGCAAGAATCCCACGCTCCCAAGGACTAACTGAACTACATGCCATCAATAGAAAATTAAATAATAAAACCAACAGTACAGCGCATGTCTTTTTCATAGAGTTAGTCATTTTCTAGTTTGCAATCAACCTTTCAATTTCTGCTTTAATTTTTTCCATATCTCCATCTTTGAATGCAGCGTGTACGTACTGAACCACACCATTTTTATCAATCAAATATGAAGTGGGCATGGCCTTCACACCAAATACGCCTGGCAGTATGCCTTTAGGATCTTTTGCAACTGGGTAGCTCACCGGATGCTTTTGCAAAAACTTTTTCGCATCCTCAGTATTCTCATCTACATTAACAGCAACAATTTCAAAATCAGTTGTGCCAATTTCTCTACGTAAGTCATTATATTTTGGCAATGACTTAAGACACGGCGGACACCATGATGCCCAAAAATCTATCAATACAACTTTGCCGCGATAATCATCTAAGGCAAGACTCTTGCTGCCATCGATAGTTCGCGCTTTAAACGATGGCACCGTGTCGCCAACTGATATTGCAGAAACACTAAATGGTAAAATAAAAAACACCATCAACATCAATTTACTGAGACGACGTGTATTCATAGCTGTACCTCTTAACTCAATTATTAATTTAGAAATGCCTTAGACTAATTTATATAAACTTAAGTTTAATCAGCATCTAATTCACTACTAAATACTGCAAAAACATAAAGTAAGGTTAAAATGAATTATTCGATATTCCATCGAAAATTTAACTGTATAACGCACTAAGTGGGTTTAAATTTCTGACTAACACGACTATTGAGATGCCCCACTCATGACGTGGTTTGATCTCAAACAAATATGCTGTTCCAACTCCAGCTTTAGTTATCTATGCCATAGACTATACAAGTTGAACACAATCACTTGTTTCCATTTATCTGGAAAACTTCACAGCCCATCTTGGTTGTATTTATATAGTATTTTTTGAGCAGGAAAGCATAAGTACAACTTCAGTTACCAAGATGTAAGTGATCTGTTGATCACAAGTCAATTTGCATTAATTACAGAGGTTGTGAATTTTCTGTTGCCGAATCAAAACACAGAATTTCCAAATCTAAAATGGAAAAATAGTTTATGAAGATAAGTCAATGGCCCACAAAAGTGTGGGCCATTCTTTAAAGATGTTATACAGCCGCTGCTAAGGCTTGATCCAAGTCGGCAATAATATCCGCAGCGTCTTCTAAACCGATCGAAAGACGAACCACATCAGGGCCTGCGCCTGCAGCAATTTTTTGTTCATCAGTTAACTGGCGATGCGTAGTAGAAGCCGGGTGAATAATTAAAGAACGTGTATCGCCAATATTGGCGAGATGTGAGAAGAGCTTACAACTCTCCACAATTTTGGTGCCCATCTCGTAACCGCCTTTTACGCCAAAGGTAAATACAGCACCAGCACCTTGGGGGCAGTATTTTTGTGCCAATTCATGATAAGGGCTTGACGTTAGACCAGCATAGGACACCCAGCTAACACGATCATCTTGTTCTAACCATTTGGCGACTTGCAATGCATTTTCCGCGTGACGCTGCATGCGCAGCGGCAATGTTTCAACACCTAACACGGTCAGATAAGCATTCATCGGTGACATCGCAGGGCCTAAGTCACGTAACCCCACTGCATGGTTGTAGATAGTGAACGCCAATTCACCAAAGGTTTCATAAAAGTTTAAGCCGTGATAGGCCGGGCAAGGTCCAGTGATCTCTTTGAATTTATCGTTATGTGTCCAATCAAATTTACCGCTATCAATCACGACACCGCCAATCGCATTGCCATGACCCGATAAGAACTTTGTTGTTGAATGCACCACTATATCGACACCAAATTCAAAAGGTTTACACAATGCTGGCGATGCCATTGTGTTGTCGACAATGCATGGAATGCCTGCATCGTGTGCAATATTGGCAATTGCCTCGATGTCACAAACAATACCGCCAGGGTTTGCGAGACTCTCGGTAAAGATCGCTTTGGTATTAGGTGTAATCGCTTTGCGAAAATTTTCAGGATCAAATGGGTCTACAAAGATGACATTCCAACCAAAACGTTTAAAAGAATGACCAAATTGTGTAATCGAACCACCATACAATTTATTTGATGCGACAAAATCATCGCCCGATTTCAACAAACCAAATAATGTTAACAACTGCGCGGAATGTCCAGAGGCTGTACATGTAGCACCCACACCGCCTTCAAGATCTGATAGGCGTGCTTGCAAAGTGCTTACTGTGGGATTCGTTAAACGCGAATAAATGAATCCTACTTTTTCAAGATTAAATAATGCGGCTGCATGATCTACATCTTCAAAAACAAATGATGTGGATTGATAAATAGGTGTGCCCCTTGCGCCAGTGGCGGGATCAGGTTCGGCACCTGCATGAATCGCCCGTGTTGCAAACCCATATTGAGAATCGTTACTCACATTAACTCCTTCAGCGTATATACATTTTTAATTGATAGTAGCCGCCCCGCATTTAAAAAATCTACGATGCGGGATGCGATATGTTAGCGATGCCGAATGGTAACAGATGAATTACATGGCACCACTGCATATTGGAAAAGAATGATAAGTCTGTCTCAATCATAAGAAATTTAGATTCTTAACACCTGGTTTCTTTATGTGATTATTGCTTAGAAATATAAAATCAGCCTCCAACCCATAGATCAACACCTGTATTTTTGTTCAAAACTAATTGTTGTGGCATGCACTATATGTGACCAAGATTGCGCAAATAGGTCAAAGGTGGGGCATTCAGCCCTAATTAATTACGCAGTCCATTCATGGCTCATCTGTGATTAAGAGCCGTTTAAATTTAGTGCTGGGGAATTTTCAAGCCTTTTGAAAGATTGGTCCAATTTATGCAGCGTATTGCTTTACAACTCTTAAGTACATGGAGTGTAGCAGTGTTAAGAATCCTAGCTTTATCAACCGTCCTGTTGGTTAGCGGCCTTTCCCTTGCCGATGAACACCCAGAAATTTCTCGTTTTTGTACTTGGAAAGCCAGTGCGGCTCGTGTGATTGCAATGAATCGTGATATCGGACTAAATGAAGTCGAATTGATTGGTCACTATCTAGATCAAGGTAATAGCTATGAAGAGCAAAAAATAGTATTGGGCTTGATCGACAAAATTTATGGACCATATGAATTCGTCTCTAACGACACTATTTATTCTCAAACGCGTAAAACTTGTATTCGAGATTTTTATTTAGATCCAACTAAAGAAATAGCAACAATCTCTCAGCGCTAAACTATAAAACCATAACGCTGAGTAGCTAAAGAAAGATCAATTTTTGTTCCAATTAAGAATTATTCCCTATTGTTAATAAGGAATATGTTTATTTAAACATCATTTATTCGTTCACGGCCGGCTTAACTACGCCCGCACACAAATTCTTATCAATAATGTGCTAATAACACCTTGGTTATCGAATAGTTTCTTATATTATAAGTACTCAGAATTAATAACGAGCTATGGCCCCATAAATGGAATCAGCTAGAAACGCATACGAATCTAATATTGAAACAAGGATTGATCATGATACTGCACCGCCAAGTGTAGTACGACGAGTTCATGATGAAATTTTAGATGCCATAGAGCACCACTCGAATATCATCTTACTCACTGGTGAAGCTGGAAAAGGAAAATCCACTCTATTACGCGCTATGGGTAAAAATCTTCCAGCTAATAATCGCTTAATCTTCTTTAATGGTACTGATTTTCTGTCCTCACACTCCGCAAATGAAAATAAACAGCCAAATAATAGCGCAGCCAACAACAAGGACATTCAAGATTTTACTGTTATTAAGGATTTTATTCTTGAGTCTGCCGAATTGGAGGACAAACTAACAATCATAGTAGATGCTGCGGATAGTCTTCCTACAAATGTACTAAGTGAATTACTAAATATTAATAATCAAATTGCATCTAAAAATAATGATATCAACCTTATTATGGCTGGAAGACCGGATTTTAAAAAACAACTGGATGAAATTGAAAATAGTTCTACACAAAATTTAATTCATTGTTCAATGGATGAGCTCAATGAAGAAGATGTTTATGCATTCGCCACAAATAAAGAATATAGAATTAAGCCATACAGTGGTGAGCTTCAATTTGAGCAAGATTCATTGGAGGCATTGTCAACTTACGTAGTTGGCAATCAACAACTACTCGATGTGCTTTTAGAATGGTGTTCTATTTTAATAAATGAACAGCAAATAGATTTAGTTACAAAAGAAATTGCAACAAGTGCAATTGCTCGTGCCGAGCAGTTTTCCAAAGATAATAACATCTTGCTTATAAATTCCTATCCATCCTATGAAGACGTTCATGACATTATAGAAGAGGATATCGTAAATGATACGTCCCATGCAGAGGATGCAAATGTTTACTCGCGAGTCACATCTAAAAACAAAGATCACGCCCCTGCTTATATCCCAACAATCACCTCAAAAGTGGATGAAGCACTAACCGCATCTATAAATAATATAAATGATTTTGAAAATGAGGTCATGCCAACTCAATGGGTACCCGCACCAAAAAAACCGTTACCCAATAAAAAACCCCTGCTGTTTCTTGCAGCAATTATCATTGTACTTGCCATTAGCTTGGTTTTGCTTATTGCCCATCGACTTCAATTAAATGTGCTCAATATTGGGGATAGTGTTGATAATCAAATCATCCAGAATGAAGCAGTGGAAAAGGGAGGCGCAGCTGCAAACACCTTCGTTGAAAACGAAAATGCTGCACCTGTTGCTAGTGAAAATTTAGATGAGGCGGAAAATTTAAGCCAAGCTGAGAACAATAAATTAAATACGTCACGAGAGCTTGAATTCACCACTCCGGTTGAACCTGAAGGTAAAGCCGAAGGCCTTGTGGAGGATGATCAACTCGCCAACCTTGCTGATGATAGTGAAGTAGATACGTCACGAGAACTCGAATTCATCACTCCGTTTGAACCTGAAGGTAAAGCAGAAGACCTTGCAGAAGATGATCAACTTGCCAACCTTGCTGATGATAGTGAAGTAGATACGTCACGAGAACTTGAATTCATCACTCCGGTTGAACCTGCAAGTAAAGCTGAAAGCGTTGCTGAAGATAATGAAGTCAATACGGTACAGGAACTCGAAGTAATCAGCCCGGTTGAATCCGCAAGTAAAGCCGAAAGCGCCGCTGAGAATAATGAATTAAATACGGTACAGGAACCTGAAGGTAAAGCCGAAGGCCTCGCTAGAGATAACCAACTCGCGACAATAGAACAACGTGAGACGTCGAGCACGCTTGGCTCTGCAAAATCCTTGACTGCAACAGAAATTGATAAACTGCTTGCCACTGCAAGGCGACAGTTTGCAGCCAAAAACTTGACGACGCCTTCGGGAAACAATGCATTTGCAACCTATCAAAGCATACTTTCCAAGGCTCCTAATCATGCAGCCGCCCTCCAAGGAATAAAGAATATTCATGATAAATATGTAAGTTGGGCAAATTATTACTTGCGCAACAACCAAACTGCACGCGCAAAATACTTTTACTCTAAAGCACTAGAAGTCGCACCCGAGGACGAAGCATCTATTAAGATGTTACGCAATCTTACCGGCACCAAGAACTCCGTGACAACCGATGCGTCTACGCCAAAGCAAGCAGGATCTGTAGCAAAAGATATACAGCCTAATACAGAAATCCTTACACTCAGCTCGACTCAAACTCATCAACAGGGACAAACCTCTATAGGTGAACTTCTAGTTAAAGCAAAGCGGCAATTACAAAATAAAAACTTAACTACGCCGCCCAGTAATAATGCCTATGCAACATATCAACAGGTACTTAAATCCGCACCTAATAACTCTGATGCTTTAACAGGTATCTCTATAATTAAAAAAACCTATATTGTTTGGGCCGAACAAGACGTAAAGGATAAAAATTATCGCCGTGCTGCCTTATTTTATAACAAAGCACTTGCCATTGATCCGGCAGATGCTCAGCTTGCTCATCGGCTGCAAGAAATTAAATCATTAAGAAGTACACGTAATTAGGCATTTATTAAAATTAATTTCCTTATAAGTTCAGATCAATCAATCTTCAAATACTTAGAATTTTGATAGCGAGTTATATAATCATCTAAAAAAATAATTTTGTGTTTAGCTGTAGAAATTATGTATAGAAATGCCTACGTCACACACATATTCTATCTTACTGCTTGAAGAAACTTTTCAACTGCTTAGAGAGTCATTGAAGTATTGCCCATTTAATCAAAGTAAAAATTATCCAACCAAAAAACATCTATCACGATTTAAACAACTACTGGATCCAGAATTTTCTTTTTGGCTTGCAGAAACCGGCTCACTATTCTTTTCTGTTTTAATGGCTGCGAAATCCTATGCAGATAGCATTCAACAACAATTTACACCCGAGCATCGCCATGCTAAAGAGATTTATAATCATTTGTTATTAACCAGTCAGTTAACGATGAGTATAGGGTTGCATGCACAACGCACGACAGAATCTTTGCTGCAATTAAACGAATTATTAGTACGCGATGAATATGCCAGACAAGATATTTACACCGTCGTGGATGCCGCACTCTCTCAATTGCAGACGTATATGTGCACTCTTATTACAAGCTGAACAGAACAAATTAATTTCAATATGAACGCCAAATCTTCTCAGCTATTAGTGATCGTCGTAAATGGTTCACCTATTCTGGAGTACGATCGTAATCAACAATTATCGAAAGTACAAAATGAATCCCTCGAATTAATAGATGAAAAATTGGACCGAGGAATCACGTTGAGTGATAAGCTCATCCCACAACCTAATTTGGAACAACGCGTTGAATTTGTCGCGGCAAACTTAATTTCAGCTTTACTGCATGAAGAAGAAGTACTTGCAGCGGCAAGTTGCGCCTACTTGGCAAAGGCACTGCCTGACCTTAAACAAATTAAAGCCCTTGAAGAAAAGGGGATGGTATCTATTGAATTAATCTTTGATCGTGAGTATCAAGCAGAAGAAAAAATGAACTATATCCCCTTCGAAAATATTACCCCGCGCCAGCACTGAGCGCCTGAACGTAGTCTGCTAACTCCAAATCAACATCGCTGCACTGACGATAAGTACACACAGTCCTAATAGAAGATTGATGGTCATTGATTCGAGTCCTAGCTTAAGAGTCTTTAATCTTGCGCGAACTAAACCTTAAAATCATTCACTAAATGGATCGAGTCAGTGAGTCAGCCGACAAAGACTATGGATGGCACGAGTACTTTTTTTTAAAGCACGCGCACTGCGTGTAAGCCCCCGGCTTACACATCATCGAGTTCAAGACTCAAATTTCTAATCTACTGTCTGAAAAATTAGGCTGCGTTCCACGCGACTGTTGCTTGGACAACCAAGCGGATCATAAACATGGCTTGCCTTCTTGATATCAATAAATTATCAGTTAAAACAAGCCGTTAGCGTGCGTCGACCAAGTGTTGTTGTATTTCTACAACTCAATTCATTATAAAGCTAGGTAATATCGATATCTGCGCCAGTTATCCGTGGTTTCAATACGCCTATATATTGGGTGTAACAAAGGATAAGAACACTAGAAATTGTGAGCATCGTTTGTTGCGAGATTACAACATAAAGTACTTGACTTGCCGTGTCACAGAAGGCAATCTGTAGCACAAATACAACGCCTGTTGTATTTTGCTTGAACTGTGAAGTCGGCAAGGAATGCTGGCTTTACGGTCAAAGCGAGATGAAACATGCAGAGGGAGGGAAGCGACTTATCGCAACAGGGCATGTGAAGTCTTTTAGGAAATTTACTCGAGTATTTTTCTTTCAATCTTATAACTTTCAAGAAGAGGAGAATCTTCAATGAAAATTAAACTACTAGGTACAGCTCTGTTGCTACTTGGTGGGTTGTCACTTGTGAGCACTACGCATGCCGACGTGCCCGCAGGAGATGTTGACATCCTAACCGATGGCGGATATGGCTGCTGCGGGGGCATGTTAGGCCCGGGTAGCTTCGTCATACGCAACGCAACCGGGCAGTTTAGTCTGGGGATGGTTAACCGCTTTATCCCTACCTACGAAGACGACTGGGACTTTGGTCTGCGTGATGGGTTAGTGGAACAAGGTGCACCACGTACAGGTGCAAGCTGGAGTGCAATTCACTTTGCGGAAGGCGGCTTGGTCTCCAACGACTATGTTCGCAATGAGTTCAATATGTTCTTTAACTGGCTATCGAATGACGGTCGTGCCAGCTTTCACGCGCATGCGGCGTATGACAACTTAATAAGCGTTCAGTCAGGTGACTCCGCTGGTAAGGTCGGTCAAGGGTCATCGGATTTTGGTATCGAGCGTTTGAACGGTTCGATGTTGCTCACCGACACCATCAGACTGCATGCAGGCTTTGAATTTGTGGATTTCGATACGGTCGGTGCCGCAGGATTGTTCTTCGGGGATGATACCGCAGCTGCATGGCTAGTGGGCAAACCCAACGATACGGTGTGGTGGAACCTCGGTTATCACGTGTTCAACGAGCGGAATAGATTATCAGTCAGTAACTCGGATACATTCGCAGCGGGTGCGGGTGCGCAATGTGCCCTAGGCATTGACCCCTCTTTCGGCGGCCCAGGTGGCCTTGGTTGTGATGCCAGCGATAATGACGACCGTGACGCCATTATGGGTTTCTTAAATTGGCAGGTGAATGCCAACAACAGCATCCGCTTTATGTATGCGTATGACTCCTCCGGTCAAGAAGTCGTAGCAGACTTGGGTGCGGCATTAAATGGTAATGGTAACCCTGGTTTCTCACAATTGTCAGACTTTGATGTGCATCACTTCGGGGCCTATTGGACTGCTTCGTTCGGCGCAGTGACCACTCAATTAGCAGGATGTTACGATGATGGCTCTGCTGATATGCGTGGCGTGGGAGGAAGTTCCCAATTTGTAAACTTAGCGACCGGTGTAGCAACGGATGATTCATTTGATGTCTCAGCCTATGCATTTTCTGCGTATGCCAACTGGCAAGCCACACCCGAATTTGCGCTGCGCATAGATGGTATCTTTACCTCCGGTGACGATGATCCCAATGATAACGACCTGGAAGGGTATGTGTGTGTCATGTGTGACCAACGCTTCTCCTCTTGGGGGGGTGAAAATACCTTTGTCGGTGACGGTATGTTTGGACTTGGCTTACCCGTGTTCTCTCACTTACCGGAAGGTTTAGGCAACGGCACACCGGTTAAGGTCGGCGGCATCGCCAACTTTGATGGTTCTTTCGCTGGTGGTGCCGGCCGTGGCGACAACCCTGGTTATTGGGAAGCATCCCTCGTAGGTACGTACCAAATTCGACCCAACATCAAATTCAAGTCGCGTGCGCGCTACATGCAATGGAATGAAGACTTCTTTGCAGGACGTAGCGGAGCTGTTGCATTGGCAGGGGGTCCTGGTACAACGGCTACGAACTATGTTGAAGTCACAGATGATGAAATTGGCTGGGAATGGACTAACCAGTTGGATTGGGCGTTGACCCCGAATACCACGGTGAAAACTCAGGCATCGTTTTTCTTCCCGGGAGACGGGGCTGAAGAACTGAATGAGGCTTATTCCGGTCAAAAAGAAGATGAAACTGCAACACGGATTGGGGCAGAATTCGTCTGGGCCTTCTAAGCTACTGATTTTACTTCAGTGACTACTAAAACCCCCGGTTTTGACCGGGGGTTTTTTTTGCCCGATCAAATATGGATGATTGTTGACTAATAACTGGTATGGTACAGTTTTCAGTTGGATACGAGTACGCCCATGACGCATTATCAGACATCAACTAAGTTCTTCACCACAAAGCTATTATCCATAGTGCTTATCTCTATGTTTTTAATTGTTAGTGGGTGTTCGTATATCCCTTTTGTTGGCAAAGACGATGCAGAAGATGTTGAGACTCAAAAAGTACAAGCAAAACAAGCACCGGTAGATATAAGCAGTACTCAAAAAAGAGAAGGTGAAGCGTATTCACCAGCAGAACAATATACTCGGGTTACTAATCCAAAACTATTGAATTCCGAGTATTGGATGAAGGAACAGCAAGCCGGTGGCAATCGTGGAGCGAGACAACGCGAAGCAGCGAAAAATAAAAAGCAAAATAAAGAACTCAACGAACTAAAAGAAGAGATTGGTGAACTTAAAGAAGCCGTAATTTCTTTGAAAGGTGAAGAAGATCAGGGTGGCTACAATTACCGTCAGCAACCTGCTGCCACCACGACAGCAAGCTCCTGTCGAAAAGAAGACGTTGACTACTATTTAGAAAAAGGCTTTACCACTGAACAGATCACGCAGATCTGTAGTATTGTTGTTAATTAGAATGTAGTTCTAATTTGCGTTTGCAAAAGTTTTACACACCGGTAAAAAAGATATTTAATTGCTCAGTCAGTTGTTTGCACGATGCGGTGCGAATATTTCCTCCCATAGGAATCGGTATTACAAAGACTGGGATAATCGGCATGTAGGTTGTACCTTTACCTCTTGCATTTAAATCCGCGACGGTCTCTTGCTTTTTGAGGTCCCATATCTGGGCAACATAGTTGGACTGTTTTTTAAACGTACTCAACCCTGGCAGCCCGACAAGTAGTGGTGACACGCTACATAACCCACATTGTGGTTCCTTAACATCTTGGGTGTGGCCAGCCAATAAGATCAGATAACGAATATTGATCTCTTCTATCTTTGCAGCCACGCTAGGCTTTTCCAGTAACGTTCGAAGTTTCACGATATCGGTAGGGGCTCTATTGGGTTCAAACCAAGGATACATTTCATCAACAAATTGTTTGCTATCCATATAGGAACCTGGTGGCAAGATAGAGCGCAGTCGATTGGTGATGCACTGGATAAACTTTTTTTCAGTCTCGTTACCCGAGGCATAGCTATGTGCGAGCACCGAAACCTTTCCTTCTTGAGTAGCCGTTGAATCTGTATTCATATGGCCTTCTACATGGGTCGATACGCAGCCACAAAAATTTATGCTTACGACCAAAAAAAATAAACAAAAAATCGACCTTGTCATATTAAAATAAATATTCTTGCTTGAACGTATGTGCTGCATCTTCTGTTGCTGAAATTACTTAGTCGTGCTTGCCTGCAGCCATTTGTTTACGTTTGCATGTTGCAAAAAATCAATTGCAATGATTGATAACGCATCGCGTAGCGCAAGTTCGCTTGCCTCTCTAATAAGCGGTCCCGGATTTGTGTCTTGGTCAAAAGCCACACCTTCTCCTGTAACGATCCAACTGTGGTGCGTGTTAGTGTTGTTATTATAAATATCGATGTCGTATGTTATTTCCACGCGATATAAGAAAGGATTATTCGTTTGCTCTTGCCCGTTTATCTCAAATGAATTCAACTGTACCGCAAGCAGGCCGTCAAAGCCTGCGGGCACGGAATTGGCGTCATCAACATTTGTCGTGTGGGTAAACAATTGCGTAAAGACGCGTTCAAAGCCTGCGAATTGAGCATCTGTTGGAAATACTGTTATTGCGCCAAAACTTGGAGCCGTAACCTGCGCTTCTATGTCTTGCATACTTTCATGGTAGTGAATGGCTATGGATAGCGGCAGCGTAGGTACTACTGGGGTAGGAACCGTCTCTTCAGGCAGGAAAATTTTGTGCCCGCATGCCGTTGTCGTAGCAGCTATAAAAACAAGCAATACAATAATTCGATGGTGTTGACGAATTTTCATTGCATGCAGTTGGCAGGGCCTTGCGTACTCACATCATTGTTTAATTATGCTTCTCAAATCAATTGTAAGAGTTTTATGCTGGTACTGCGACGGCAGATTTCGATTCGAGCAATTCATTGCATTTATTCTATAACCCGAATTTACAAAATTTATAACCTTGGAATTTCGGTTTTGGGGTTTAACGGCTGCATACCTTTTCATGCATGCAATGATGTTAAGCACACTTGGCTGCTATTGAACTGATTGAATAATGATTGAGACTCGGTTTGAAATCTAGACGTATACCTATGGGCTTGGATTTATTACATTTACGTAATAGAAAACACCAATACCAATTTACACCCTTCATTCGAAGCTTGAGTTGTTCTCCTATAGAAGGTTCAATGACTGGGTCTGTTTACCGATAATAATAAGGACTTGCCGGTCATCGCAGCGGGCTGTTCGATTCCCATAAGCGCTAACATTGTCGGTGCCACCGCACTTAAACCTTGGCCATTGGCTAAGGCCCAGGGATGTTTATCAATGACTAAACAGGGAACAGGATACGTTGTGTGTTGGGTATGCGGCTCGTGGGTAAGTGGGTCCACCATTTCATCACAATTGCCATGATCGGAAGTCAGTACCACCGAAACTCCTTGTGCTACCGCCGTATCGAGTACCCGCCCCACATGGGTATCCAGTGCTTCCAGTGCAGCGATTACAGCCTCTTTTACCGCGGTGTGTCCAACCATATCGCCATTGGCAAAGTTGGTAATAATCAATGCATAGGCATTATTATTTATTGCCTTAATGACTTCATCCGCTACCTCCTCAGCACTCATCTCGGGTTGCAAATCGTAGGTTGCAACTTTTGGAGACGGCACCATTTTGCGATCTTCGCCTTCATAGGCATCTTCGTGCCCGCCATTTAAAAAATAGGTTACATGCGGATACTTCTCGGTCTCTGCACAGTGAAATTGATGCAACCCATGCAGGCTGATGACTTCAGCTAAATTTGTTTCTGGTTTGCGTGGTGGAAACACTATAGGACCAAGATATTCTTTGCAGTATTTTGTCATCATGGTCAGCTTGACCGGCGCATACTCCGGCCCTCGATCAAAGGCATTAAAGTCTTGCTTGGCAATCGCCTTGCTGAGCTGGCGAGGCCGATCATTACGAAAATTAACAAAAATCACCTCGGACTCCCTCGTCATGGGCCGGGCACCCTCTATAACGGTAGGCAAAATAAATTCATCGGTCTCGCCACGTGCGTAGGCTTTGTTAATTGCATCAACCGCATCAACCGACTTTTCACCTTTTAATTGCAGTAATGCTTGCCACGCTTTGAGTGTGCGGTCCCATCTGCGATCACGATCCATTGCATAATACCTTCCCATCAGTGTCGCGATAGCCCCATTTGCTTGTTGCAATGGCTCTTCGAGTTGTTCGATATATTTAGTTGCACTCTTTGGAGCCGTATCACGCCCGTCTGTTATGACATGCAACAATGGTCGTATTTGTTGATCGCGACATAATTTAATTAATGCGATTACATGATCAATATGGGAATGCACCCCGCCATCCGATACCAAACCAATTAAATGAATGTAGCCTTGTTTTTTCTTTGCTTCATCAATGGCATGCAACAAGGGAGACATTTCAAAAAAACTGCCATCGGCAATTGCATTGTTAATGCGAATCAGGTCTTGTCGAATAATCGTGCCGCAACCGATGGTCATATGACCTACTTCGGAATTTCCCATTTGTCCGGATGGCAAACCTACCGCTTCACCTGAAGCCTCTAGTACCGTATGTGGGTACTTTGAAAAATATTCGTCGAGTTTAGGCGTTGCAGCTTGCAATACTGCGTTGTTTGCTTTACTGGGGTTTACACCAAAGCCGTCTAAAATAATCAGCATGGCGCGATTGCGAAGTTTTATTTTGTTATTCACCACAAAGCAAA
>CAJHZF010000232.1_pt1 | contig 27653 bp, 20 predicted proteins | sample 9198891 | NCBI WGS metagenome assembly CAJHZF01 (sample SAMEA7708349, study PRJEB35096) | sediment metagenome | biome: marine neritic benthic zone biome [ENVO:01000025]; feature: sediment [ENVO:00002007]; material: shallow marine sediment [ENVO:03000034] sea grass bed [ENVO_01000059] ...
GTTGAAGCGCGAATAAACTTTGCAGAATTAAGTGATCATGAGGGTTACATTATGGGTTGGTGGAAAGACCGTGATGCAGGATTCTCATCAACAGCACGCTTAGATGATGGTATTGAAACGCTGGATACAGGAGTGGAAGCACAATGGCAAGTTACAGAGCGATTGGATTTAACTGCTCGTGCAACAAAATTAGACAAGAAGACACAAAGTGAATTTAGCGCGATCAGTGTGCAAGGTGATTATGATGTTACCGACAAACTCAATATTGGTGCTGAACTTCGTTACGAAGACGAGGAAGACGATACGGGAATCGGCCAAGATGGGGAAGCCACTTTAGCCGGTGCAGAAGTCCGTTATGCATTAACTGATCACACTGAAGTATATACCAGCGGCCAAGTCGTAGTAGATGATAAAGGTGATTACGAAGATAACGACTTAGGCACAGTGGGTATTGAGACACAAGTAAGCGAAAGACTTGCATTGAAAGGTGAAGTCAGTGCAGGGGACCGAGGTGATGCGGTTGTGTTGGGCATGGAGTATGGCGTTACACCCAACATGAATATCAGCTTAGATGCAGGATTTGGCAGTGGTGCGATCAGTCAAGTGGGTACGAACTACACCACCGCAAATGGTTTAGAACTCTATGGCAGCTATGCAATCGATCCAGACCGCACAGACAGCGGCGAATCGATGTTTACCTTTGGTACCAGAAAACGTTATGGCAATGGACTGTCTTTATATACCGAAAATCAATTTGGTGAAGGTGAAGATGAACAAAGCATCGCACGCACGTATGGACTTGATTTTGATGTCACTGATCAGTGGCGCCTATCTGCCTCATTCCAAAAGAATGATATTGATCAAGACATAGGTGACATCGATCGGCGTGCCGCGACATTAGGTGCTAGCTATAAAGGCGATGATCTTAAATTTGGCACAGTGCTTGAGTACCGTGAAGATGACAATGATCAGACCGATGAAGATGCTACGCAGTGGATAACTTCTAACACCATTGAATGGCAACAAAGTGAGAGTCTACGTTGGTTAGGTAAAGTTGAGCTCTCTACAACTCATAGTAATGCAAATAAGAGCGACGAAGCTAGATATGCAGAACTGGATTTAGGTTTTGCCTATCGACCTGCATTTGACGACAAGTTAAACATACTGGGTAAATATACCTTCCTCTACGATTTAGCCAGTAGTGGCCAAGATACTTCATTTGCGGATCAACGCAGTCATGTGTTTGCTATCGAAGGCATCTATGACTTAACCCAAAAATGGGAGCTTGGCGCAAAACTCGCTTACAAGACCGGCGACACACGCTTAACTCGCGGTGCTGGTCCATGGTTTGAAACCGGTGCACATTTGGCAGTTACGCGTGCACGTTATCACATGCTTAAGAAGTGGGATGCCTTATTTGAATACCGTTGGTTAGAAACTGAAGAACAAGACGATGATAAAGATGGTGCCTTGCTAGGAGTTTACCGACATGTCGGCAAACATATGAAAGTTGGTGCAGGCTATAACTTCACAGACTTTAATGATGATTTAACCGATAACGATTACGACTCGCACGGTTGGTTTTTCGACATCACAGGGAAATATTAAGGACTAAAAAAGTGAAAAGTTTTAACCCTATAAAAGTTTTTACAAAAGAATTGAGTACGAAAGTCTTACACGTCTTGCCTTTTTTAATATTGTTTAATGCAGTATTACCTATGTCTGCGATTTCTGCAGTTTTAGATTGGGATACAAATGCTTGGCCTTCACCGGTTGGTGGTACACCTACTCTTTCACAAACGTATTCAGTTGGTGGAAGCAATATCGACATTACTTTTTCTGGAAATACAGCACAACTGGTGACAACAGGGAGCCCAATTGCTCCTGAAACTAATCAATATTTAACCGGTGGCACGACTAATCAAGATGCGTTGTTTGTTCGTACTGACTTTATAAATACTACTCAAAACATAGTAATGACATTAAATTTCTTGCATCCTGGTGGTGTCAGCGGTTTAAATTTTACAGTGTGGGATATCGATGCCGATGAACCACAATGGGTTGATCAGGTTCAAGTAACCGCACTAGCAGGTGGTACACCCGTTAACCCTTCATCTATTACTGATGGTGTCACCAATAATCCGGGAATTAATAATTCGACAGGTTTCCCAACTAATAATAATAATGCCGCAAACAATTCTTCTGATGGCAATGCAACATTTACATTTAACCAAACAAATATTACTCAAGTAACGATTGTTTACTCTAATGTAACAACCGGGACTCCAGGTAACCAATGGATCTCTATTCACGATATTAGTTTTGATATCTCACCCACGGTTACGAAACAATTTAGTCCAGATCCAATAACAGCGGGAGCGGTGAGTACTTTAACGATAACCTTAGGTAATAATGATACAAACTCTGCAACGCTAACTGCTGACATGGTTGATAACTTGCCAGCGGGCGTAACCATTGCTAACCCTGCAAACATCGGTGGCACCTGTCCCGGTACTACAAATGCAACAGTAGGAGGAAGCACGATTACCTATACAAATGGCTCAACGATTCCATCCGGTGGATGTACCATTGCTGTAGACGTAACTTCTACTACACCAAGCACTTATACCAACACCATACCGGCTGGTTCATTACAAACAAATCTAGGTAATAATCCTATAGCTGCCAGTGATGATTTAACTGTAAATCCTCCGGTTGCACCTACAGTCAACAAAGCGTTTAGTTCAGACCCTATTAATGTAAATAGTACGAGCACGTTAACCATATCTTTAGGAAATACGAATAGTATCGCAGCTACACTCTCAGCAGATCTTGTAGATAATCTTCCCCCTAATTTAGTTGTTGCAAACCCTGCAAACATTGGAGGCATATGCCCAGGTACTACTAACGCACCTGTGGGTGGTAGCTCAATTACATATACAAATGGCTCCTCCATTCCCGCAGGTGGATGTACGATTACAGTAGATGTAACTTCCTCTATAGCAGGAACGTATACCAACACAATTCCAGCAGGCGCTTTGCAAACCGATCTCGGTAATAATGCGGCAGCAGCGTCTGATAATTTAACTGTTAATGCCACTTCACCACCAACGGTTGTTAAATCATTTAGTCCCAACACGATAAATGCAGGTGGAACGAGTCAACTGACCATCACATTAGGAAACACGAACGCAAGTGCAATCACTCTGATTGCAAATATGGATGATAATTTACCAACTGGTGTTACTGCGACCGCAATAAATGCTGCAACAACATGTCCAGGTGCTGTCGATATCAGTGTAAATACTCGAGTGCGTTATCCATTTGGTGCAACGGTTCCTTCTGGTGGTTGTAATATTGTTATTAATGTCACTTCTAATACATTGGGTGTAGTGACAAATACTATTTTAACGGGTGCGTTACAGACAGATGTTGGCAGTAATGCAAATCCTGCAAGTGATAACCTAACAGTAAATGCCGGTGGTGGAGCACCAATTTGTCCGGCAGGCACTACACTTATAAATCTTGGAACGCCACGAAATGCAGATGTTGTAGTACAAGGTGCAGGTGTTTTGAATGTAAATCAATCTTTAGGTCCTATATTGCCTGCGGGTAGTGCAGCAGGTAACGGGAATTCTGCACGCCTGAGGAATATTGGCCCACTTTTGGCGTTAGATCTAACAGATACAATACCTGAAAATGGAATCATCGAAATCTCTCTTGCTAGAAGGAATAATCAGGCTAATTATGACATTGAAACTTCTGTGGATAACATTAGCTATTCTGGTTTAGTTACTTTTAGCGCTGGCCCAAATAATATTCTGCAAAGATTAAACTACACGGTTCCTGTCGGAGGAGCGCGATATATTCGTTTTTCTCGCAACTTGGGAAGTCTTTGGGTTGATGGTGTTCAGTACACACAAGTTTGTCAAACACCTCCAACCGCAGATCTCGTTATTACCAAAGATGATAGTGGTGCCACCTATACACCTGGTGGCACCAGTACATATGTCTTGACCATTACTAACAATGGACCCGACGCGGTAACAGGGGCAGTGATACAAGACTTTTTACCAAATGGTGTAACTCTCTTGGCACAGTGGACGTGTTCAGCATCTGCAGGTTCTAGTTGTAGTTCGCCTAATGGTGGGAGTGTAGGAGGCAGCACGGTTTCCTTAACTGCAAATATTCTCAATGGCGGTGTGATCAGCGTTAATGTGCCCGTACAGTTTTCTGCAAATATGGGTGATTACTAGTTCTACCACTGATCCACCCAATTAGTATTGTTGCCCTTCTAGAGGTTCTATTTCACAATAGCGGCCCCTTGTTTCGGGGGATAGGATTGTAGGGTCCTGTGACATACAGGGCCTTTTCTATTTAAGGCTTAAAATAATAAAAAATCGTAGTTTCTGAATCAATGCCTCCTATATATAAGTATCGATTGCATGGAAAATCGTAGAGAGCTCGCCAATGCCATTCGTGCATTGAGTATGGATGCGGTGCAGAAGGCAAAGTCAGGTCATCCAGGGATGCCCATGGGTATGGCCGATATTGCCGAGGTGCTATGGAATGATTATCTGAAGCACAATCCTAAAAATCCCCACTGGCCTGACCGAGATCGTTTTGTGCTTTCCAATGGTCACGGATCAATGTTGTTGTACTCCTTACTGCACTTAACAGGGTATGACCTCTCGATTGCAGAGATCAAAAATTTTCGCCAACTCCATTCCAAGACTCCGGGACATCCAGAGTATGGAGATACACCGGGTGTCGAAACCACTACTGGGCCACTAGGACAAGGACTTAGTAATTCGGTGGGTATGGCTTTGGCTGAAAAAATACTCGCGGCAACTTTTAATAAATATGACTTAGACATCGTTGATCATTACACCTATGCGTTTGCAGGTGATGGCTGTTTAATGGAAGGTATCTCACATGAAGTGTGTTCATTAGCAGGGACTCTAGGTCTTGGAAAACTTCTCGTGTTCTATGATGATAACGGAATTTCCATTGATGGCGAAGTACAAGGCTGGTTTACGGATGACACACCTATGCGATTTCGTGCTTATGGTTGGCATGTAATAGAAGATGTCGATGGCCATGATGCGATACAAGTTAAGAATGCCATTGAAACTGCAAGGAGTGATACTACAAAGCCGACATTAATTTGTTGTAAAACCATCATTGGTTGGGGTGCGCCTAACATGCAAGGAACGGCTTCTACCCATGGTGCACCACTCGGAGATGATGAAGTACAGTTAGCTCGTCAAACGCTAGGATGGAAATACGAACCCTTTACAGTTCCAAGCCATATATATAATGAGTGGAACGCGAATGAAAAAGGGGCTCATCAAGAAGCCAAGTGGAAAGAAAAATTTAATCAGTATCAAAAAAAATATCCAGATTTAGCGGATGAATTTCTAAGACGTATACAAGGAAAACTTCCCGCAACTTGGAATAAAGAATCACTAAAGGTAATTCAAGCTGCCGTCGAAGAAAAAAAGTCAGTTGCAACTCGTAAGGCCTCAGAACTTGCGTTAGATGGTTATGCCAAAATGCTGCCGGAGTTAATTGGCGGTTCTGCGGATTTAACCGGTTCAAATAATACTTGGTGGTCGGGCTCCAAAAAAATTAGCGCGAAAGATAGTAGCGGCAATTACATTTATTATGGCGTTCGCGAATTTGGTATGTCAGCAATCAATTCTGGTATTGCCTTGCATGGTGGCTTTATTCCATATGGAGCAACATTCTTAATTTTCTCTGAATATGCACGTAACTCTTTGCGTATGGCCGCGCTCATGGGAGTCCGTAATATTTTTATTTATACACATGATTCAATCGGTTTAGGAGAAGATGGTCCTACGCATCAAGCAGTCGAACAATTGGCGACGCTTAGATATATCCCTAATATGTCGGTATGGCGAACTGCGGATACAGTTGAATCGGCAATAGCATGGAAACACGCAATAGAGCGTACATCTGGCCCAACTTGTTTGGTATTTTCTCGCCAAAACTTGCCTTTCATAGAACGTAATGCTGAACAAGTAACATTGATCGCCAAGGGTGGTTATGTGTTACATGATTGCCTTAAATCGCCTCGACTCATTCTTATTGCAACAGGTTCAGAAGTTAATATCGCACTCAAGGCCACACAACTACTGAACCAACAAGACAAACAAGTGCGTTTAGTTTCAATGCCTAGTACAGACGTGTTTGATGCACAGGATGAAGCCTATAAAGAATTGGTTTTACCTAGTAATGTTACTAAGAGACTTGCAGTGGAGGCCGGAGCCCCAGATTACTGGTCAAAATATGTCGGTTTGGAAGGAGGTACAATTGGTATCGCTAGATTTGGTGCATCCGCACCAGGTAATGTTGTCATGCAACATTTTGGTTTTAGTGTAGAGAATATCGTTACGCGAGCTTTAGAAATTCTTGATTAATTAAACATTTTATAAAAGATAAAAGTACGGAGAAGGTAATGGCTATAAATATTGCAATTAATGGTTATGGAAGAATTGGAAGAAATATTATGCGCGCCATTTATGAATCAGGTCGCAATAAGGAATTCCAGGTGGTTGCGATTAATGATTTAGGTGATGCAAACACCAACGCGCACTTGACTCGATACGATACGGCACACGGTAGATTTAATGGTACTATTAAAGTGGATGGTGATCATATAGTCATTAACGGTGATCGCATTCAAGTTTGTGCAGAGCGTGATCCAAGCAAACTTCCTTGGGGTGAATTAGGCGTTGATGTTGTCCATGAGAGCACAGGTTTTTTTGCCAACAAAGAGAAGGCTTCAGGGCATTTAACAGCAGGCGCAAAAAAAGTAATTATTTCTGCACCTGGTGGAAGTGATGTGGATGCAACTATAGTTTACGGAGTAAACCACGATGTACTAAAAGCAAGTGACACAGTAATTTCAAATGCATCTTGTACAACAAATTGTTTAGCACCTTTAGTTAAACCGCTGCATGATAAAATTGGAGTAGAAAACGGTATCATGACAACCATACATTCATACACCAATGATCAAGTTTTGACGGATGTTTATCATAGTGACTTAAGACGTGCGCGTTCGGCTACAATGTCAATGATTCCTACCAAGACAGGAGCAGCTTCCGCAGTAGGTCTAGTTATGCCAGAGTTAAATGGTAAGTTAGATGGTTTTGCGATTCGAGTCCCTACTATTAACGTTTCATTGGTTGACCTCACTTTTCTAGCATCACGCGACACAAGTGTGGAAGAAGTTAATTCAGTAATGAAAGATGCCGCTGATGGCTATGTTCTTGATTATGTGGATGAACCTTTAGTATCCGTGGATTTCAATCATGACCCTCATTCATCTAATTTTGACGCGTCTCTTACTAAGGTGATAGGTGGCCGCACTGTAAAGGTGTGTTCTTGGTACGACAACGAGTGGGGTTTCTCCAATCGCATGTTAGACACCACGATTGCTTTAATGAATGCAAAATAACTAGAAGGTAATCTATCATTTTAGATTTTCTCGCTTTTGATGGGATGACCATAACGCCATGTCAATTTTGAACATGGCTGATCTTAAACTCAAGAATCAACGTGTGTTGATTCGTGAAGATCTTAATGTGCCGGTAAAAAATGGTCATGTGACAAGTGCCAAACGTATTGAGGCAGCATTACCGACAATCCGATTTGCTATTGAAAAAAATGCAAAAGTTATTTTGTTATCACACCTTGGCAGACCAAAAGAGGGTGAATACGATGAAGAGCAATCATTGTTACCCATTGCAAATTATTTTAGAGAGAAATGTGGTCTCAATGTACGACTCGAAAAGAATTGGCTTGATGGATTTGATGTTGACGTGGGTGAGGTAGTGTTATGTGAAAATGTACGCTTTCAGGTGGGTGAAAAAAGTAATGACGACAAACTTGCCAAACAAATAGCAAGTTTATGTGATGTTTATGTAATGGACGCATTTGGAACTGCACATCGCGCACAAGCATCCACGCATGGTGTTGCCAAGTATGCACCTATTGCGTGTGCTGGACCGCTATTAAAGAAAGAACTGGATTCGTTAGAAAAAGCGTTAACCGACCCAGCTAGACCGATGGTCGCGATCGTTGGAGGTGCTAAGGTTTCTACAAAATTAAAACTCTTAGAGTCATTGCTAGATAAAGTAGATCAATTAATCGTTGGTGGGGGTATTGCAAATACTTTTTTAGCCGCAGCAGGGAAACCGGTTGGGGAATCTCTTTATGAGAAAGATTTATTAAGCACTGCCAAAGAATTACTTGCAAAAGCGGAAAGTTTAAAAACAGAAATACCATTGCCTACAGATGTCGTATGTGCCACAGAATTCTCCGATACTGCAAAAGCAACAACTAAGGTAGTCGAAGAAGTGAAAGATGAAGATATGATTTTGGACTTTGGGCCGCAGTCATCACAAAAACTGGCATCGTTCATGAATGATGCTGGCACCATAGTTTGGAATGGGCCGGTAGGTGTGTTTGAGTTTGAGGCCTTTTCACATGGCACAGAGGTTATGGCAAGAGCAATTGCAAACAGTAATGCATTTTCAATTGCCGGGGGCGGAGATACTTTGGCTGCAGTTGATAAATTTGGCTTGGAAAATCAAATCTCCTATATCTCAACTGGCGGCGGTGCATTTCTTGAATATTTAGAAGGAAGATCTCTTCCGGCAGTCGAAATATTAAAAGAAAGGGCATTGGCCTAGCATGATCGTATTGCCCGCCGTTGAAATTTTAAAACAAAGAGCTAAGGGTTAACATGAAATGCCTCTTCCAGCACTTGAAATAATAAAAAAGAGAGCGAAATAAAAGTAGGTTAGGAATGTTAACTAAAAATTTCAATTTAAGATTTAAGGCGCTGAAATAGTATGGCCATCCTTACGGAAATTCGCTATAGAAAAGTGATATTACGGCATACAAAAATTATTGCTACATTGGGTCCAGCTACTGACAGCGAGCAAGTTTTAGGTAGGCTCATTGATGCGGGTATTGATTTGATACGTCTTAACTTTTCGCATGGATCACATGAAGAAAATGCTTGGCGAATAAAAACACTACGTAAGCTCAGTAAAGAAAAAAATCATGAAGTTGGAGTGTTGGGAGATTTGCAGGGCGCAAAAATTAGAATTGGCATATTTAAAAACAAAGTTATCCAGTTAAATGTGGGTGAACAATTTTGTATTGATACAAATATGCCAATAGACCAAGGGAATCAAGCAAAAGTTGGAACGACTTATAAAGGCTTGGCAAATGATGTTGGAAGAGGAGATACACTTCTCATTGATGATGGGCGAATTATATTAAGTGTTATCGGTGTCGAGCAAGGAAAGATAAATTGCGAAGTTATTATGGGTGGTGAGTTAACCAGTAATAAAGGCATCAACCGTCAAGGTGGGGGGCTAGCAGCACCCGCACTAACCGATAAAGATCGTGAAGATATAAAAAATGCTGTTGAGTTAGATATAGATTACTTAGCGATTTCATTTCCACGCTCTGCAGAAGACATTAAGTTAGCAAAAAATTTATTTGTAGAGGCGGGTGGTGAGGCGGGTATCGTCGCTAAGATTGAACGTGTTGAAGCCCTAGATGCCATTGATGAAATTTTAGATGAATGTGATGCCATTATGATTGGTCGTGGTGATCTTGGCGTTGAAATTGGTGATGCCGAAGTCCCTGGAGTGCAAAAGTCATTAATTGATCGAGCGCATGATAAAAACCGAGTCGCCATAACCGCAACACAAATGATGGAATCCATGACGTATAGTCCTATCCCAACACGTGCCGAAGTATCAGATGTTGCCAATGCTGTATTAGATGGAACCGATGCGGTGATGTTGTCGGGTGAAACCGCAATGGGTAAATATCCCGTTGAAGCGGTTAAGGCTATGAATCGCACATGTTTGGCGTCAGAGCGGCGGTCCTATAAAACAATGTCTGATCATCGTATGTACGCCCGATTTGGGAGAGTGGATGAGGCCATAGCCATGTCAGCAATGTATACCGCCAATCATTTAGACGTTGCAGCTATTGCAGCCTTGACAGAATCTGGTTCCACAGCCTTATGGATGTCTCGCATAAGCTCTGCGATTCCTATTTATGCGCTAACTCGACACATGAAAACCCTACGTAGAGTAACGTTATACAAAGGCGTCTATCCCGCAAGCTTAGAATTACTAGGCCGAACTCATGCAAAAGTCAATAAAGACGCCATTGACTTATTACTTCATTGCAATGCCGTGCATGAAAATGATTTAGTCATCATTACAAAAGGCGACTTGATGGGTGTGGATGGCGGTACCAATGCATTGAAAATTGTTCGAGTAGGACACTTAATTGAACCAGACTAACTTGATAAAATTATTAGAAATTCAAAAACCATTATTTATTTCCGTAATAAACACTTGGCCCCAGGAGAACACATATGAAGACAGAAGAACTAAATAAAATCGCAAACGCAATGGTGGCGCCCGGACGAGGCATTTTGGCTATGGATGAAAGCCACCCCACATGCAACAAACGCTTTGAAAAATTAGGTATACCAACCACTAAAGAAATGCGACAAGCCTATCGCGATATGTTGGTGACTGCGCCTGGCTTATCTGACTACATCAGTGGCGCAATTTTATTTGATGAAACAATTCGTCAAAAAACTCTGGACGGTACACCCTTTGTGGATTATTTAAGTAAGAATGGAATCATCCCAGGAATTAAAGTGGATGCAGGAGCCAAACCATTGGCAGGTCATGAGAGTGAAAAAGTCACCGAAGGTTTAGACGGTTTGCGTGAAAGACTTGCAGAATATTATGAATTAGGTGCACGTTTTTCAAAATGGCGTGCAGTAATTACCATAGGTGAGCATATCCCGAGCTGGGCATGTATCGAAGCCAATGCGCATGCGTTGGCCCGCTACGCCCATTTAAGTCAAGAGGCTGGAATAGTTCCTATTGTGGAACCTGAAGTACTCATGGATGGTGACCATTCCATTGAACGCTGCTATGAAGTTACAGAGCTAACGCAAAGGATTGTGTTTCACCAACTTAAAAATCAAGGTGTGTTACTTCAAGGCATGGTGCTCAAACCTAGCATGGTCATATCTGGCGTTTCGGCAAAAAATCGTGCCGATACAAATACCGTTGCCGAACAAACTGTACGTTGTTTAATGAACACAGTACCTGCAGCAGTACCTGGTATTGCATTTTTATCAGGTGGGCAAAGTGATGAAGAAGCAAGTGCACATCTTAATGCAATGAACTCATTAGGTATTCAGTTACCATGGGCTTTAACGTTTTCTTACGGACGTGCACTACAACAAACTGCCATGCAAACTTGGAATGGCGATAGCGCTAATGTGAACAAAGCACAACAAGCGCTGCTGTGGCGTGCTAGATGTAATGGTTCGGCAGCGTTAGGAAAATATAGCGATGCCATGGAAAAACAAGCTGCATAACGGTTGTTTATATTTATTTTTTAAAACGGGAGAGTGAAGTTGTAATTCATAGTTACTAGCAATTGCAGCAGATCTTTCCCGGATCCTCTTTTGCTCTTACTATTGATACAAGAGCACTCGCCGATCAAAAATTATCCAATATCAGGATTTTTCGGTACAAGTTAGTGCATTTACTAAGGCGGTGGCGCACTAGGAAACTGTTATGTATTAATCGATCTTAGTGCATTTACACCACAAATTCTTTATAGTTCCATGTAAACAATAAGTCAGGGCAAGCACAATGCCCAATTAATAAGAATCACAAATAAATCCGCAAATTTTAGAAATCATTCAAGTTAAGGAGTGCTGTCATGAAAATGATTACAGCCATTATTAAGCCCTTTAAGCTCGATGACGTTAGAGAGGCTTTATCCGAGATAGGGATACAGGGTCTTACCGTAAGCGAAGTTAAGGGGTTTGGACGTCAAAAAGGCCACACCGAGCTCTATCGTGGGGCTGAATATGTCGTCGATTTTTTGCCAAAAATAAAAATGGAAATTGGGGTACCAGATGATCGTGTTGAAGCAGTGATTGAAACAATTACTAAGACAGCCAACACTGGAAAAATTGGCGATGGAAAGATTTTTGTCACTAATGTTGAACAAGTAACACGTATTCGTACCGGTGAAACGGGCCAAGATGCACTATAAAAATAAGAAGGAAATGAATATGGATATCAACATTAAGAATATAAAGCACAATATTTGGGTATTTGCATTACTAATTTATGCACTTCCATGTTTTGCATTTGCAGAAGACGGATTAGATACAGGTGATACGGCTTGGTTGCTTACCTCGACCGCATTGGTGTTGTTTATGACAATTCCTGGACTATCGCTATTTTATGCGGGTTTGGTGCGTAGTAAAAATGTGCTGTCAGTATTAATGCAATGTTTTTCGATTACTTGTTTAGTTTCAATATTATGGTTGGTATTTGGTTACAGCCTTGCCTTTAGTGATGGCGGCACCATTAACAATTGGCTAGGAGATTTTTCAAATGCGTTTTTAGCGAACGTTACACGGCAATCAACGATTGGAACAATTCCTGAGTCTGTGTTCGTCATGTTTCAGTTGACATTTGCCATTATTACGCCTGCGCTTATTGTTGGCGGGTTTGCAGAACGTATGAAATTTTCCGCTATGCTGTGGTTTACAGCTTTGTGGCTACTCGTTGTGTATTTACCCGTATGTCATTGGGTATGGGGCGGTGGTTGGTTAGGTGAAAAAGGTGTGCTGGATTTTGCTGGCGGATTAGTTGTGCATTTAACTGCAGGCGCTGGCGCAATCGTCGCTGCAATGGTCTTAGGAAGTAGAAAAGGTTTTCCTCGAACCGCCATGCCGCCACATAATTTAAGCTTATCGGTAGCGGGTGCTGGAATGTTATGGGTGGGCTGGTTTGGATTTAATGCAGGCAGTGCAGCTGCAGCAAATTATGATGCAGGCATGGCCATGTTGGTAACACATATCAGTGCTGCAACAGCGTCCTTAGTATGGATGTTTGCAGAATGGATCAAATACGGCAAACCCAGTGTATTGGGCATTGTCACGGGTATGGTTGCTGGTCTGGGAACTATCACTCCGGCATCCGGATTTGTTGGCCCAATGGGTGCTTTAATTATTGGTGCGGCTGCAGGAATCGTTTGCTTTACCGCAACGAACTTCATTAAACGGGTACTTCATATTGATGATTCCTTAGACGTTTTCCCCGTACACGGTGTTGGGGGTATGTTAGGAACATTTCTAGCAGGAATATTGATTGCAGAACAATTTGGTGGTGTAGGTTTGTCAGAAGGTACTACGATAGGCGCGCAAGTTTGGGTACAAGTTCAGGGCATACTTGCAGTGCTTATTTGGACGGTGGTCGCGACCTTTATTATTTTGCAAATCGTGAAAGTAATTGTTGGTTTGCGTGTGAATGAGCAAGAAGAGACTCAAGGTTTGGATATTACCCAGCATGAAGAAAGTGGGTATAATATGTGAATATTAAACGGAAATTTAAAAAAGGGGCTTCAAGCCCCTTTTTTTATTCAATCATGCAGTATCGATTGTAATATTGCGTGAGATTTGTCTGGATTATTTTTGAGAACTTCATAGTTTGAAATTAAATAAATGGGAACACCAAGTAGTTTTTGTAAATCCTCATAGTTATTCATCGATTCATCTCTGAACTTTTCTTTCTGACTAAGGATTACAGTGCTTAATGATAATCCTTGATTATAAATGGCTTCAGTAGTTAACAAGATATGGTTAATACATCCGAGTTGATCATTAGCCACTAATAAAACAGGCAAGTTTAATTTTTTTGCAAGGTCTGCGTTGTTTCCATCTTCACACAAAGGGGAATAAAAACCTCCAGCCCCCTCAACAACTAAAAAATCATCATCTGTTACATTTGTTGTGCAAGCGTTCACGACTTCATTTAGAAATATTGGTTGATTTATCAAACGAGCAGCACGTTGTGGAGAAATTGCTGGTTCAAATCGAAATGGGCAGACCTCAGCAAGAGGAAATTTTTGATTAGCGGCTTCATAATAACGACGCGCATCTTCAGGTTCTAATTCAATACCGACTCGTGTGCAACCAGATTCAATTGGTTTTCTTGGCACGGCATTAATATCATTGTTATGTAGTAGAGAAATAATTTGTGTACCGATGTAGGTCTTACCAACATCGGTATCGGTGCCTGTTATAAATAAGCCTTTTCTTTGTGCCACTTTTTTCATTCTTTAAAAACAATAAGTTATGAATTTATTTGACAGACATACCGAATGGTATGTATAACATACCATTCGGTATGTACCCATAAATTCTAACAACTACAATATATGCAATCAGCATCTGCTAGCGTTTCACAGGACTCTGCAACACGGCAAATCATTTTGCACTCTGCTTATGAAGAGATTCATGCGTGTGGCTTTCAAGCAGCTAGTATCAGCAAAATTTTATCTTCAACAAACGTTACTAAAGGGGCTTTATACCACTATTTCTCTACTAAGTTAGAGCTTGGCTATGCAGTTGTGGATGAACTACTGGCAGAGCAAATACGCAACCAATGGGTTGAACCCTTATTTAAAGATGATGACCCAATTTCTACATTTAAAGGAATCATTGTGCAGGCTGGACAAGAAATTACAAAGGAAGATATTCAATGCGGTTGTCCATTAAATAATCTTGCACAAGAAATGGCACCAATTGATGAAGGATTTCGATCACGCATAGAAGATATTTACAAAATGTGGCGCAAAGGAATTGAACACGCTCTTGAGAAAGGTCAAAAAAAAGGTTTTGTAAAAAAAGACATCAATATTAAAAGCGTTGCTACTATGATTGTTGCGAGTTTAGAAGGTTGCATGGGTCTAGCCAAAAATTCACAAAGTAAAAAAGTTTTACACCAATGTGGTCAAAGCATTATGGATTATCTAGATAGTTTAAGAGCCTAGGGTGCGAGTATGATTGGTAAATATTCAGATTGGGTAATTCGTTGGCGATTTCTAGTCGTAATCGTAAGTTTGGTTGTTGCCTTTATTCTAGGCGCGGGTGGAAAGAACTTAGTTTTCACCAATGACTATCGTTACTTTTTCAGTGAAGACAATCCACAATTACTTGAATTTGAAGCACTGCAAGATACGTATACAAAAAATGACAATGTGTACATCATGCTAGAACCACAGGATGGCGTGGTATTTAACAAAGAGTATCTAGCTGCTTTAAAAGAACTAACCGAACAATCATGGCAAGTCCCGTATTCAATTCGAGTCGATTCGATTACTAATTTTCAACATACCTATGCAGAAGGAGATGATTTAGTTGTTATCGATTTGGTGGACGATGTAGAAAGTCTAACCTCACAAGACCTCAACTACATTAAAGATATTGCGCTTACCGAGCCATTATTAGTAAACCGCATGATATCAAAATCCGCCACCGCTGCAGGTGTAAATATTACTATCGAGCTGCCTGGGAAAAACCAAATCACCGAAGGGCCTGAAGTCGTCTCATTCACTAGGGATATGATTGAAAAATTTGAGCAATCTCATCCTAACATAAAGGTTTATACCACTGGTATTGTGATGATGAATAACGCATTCCCGGAGGCAAGCCAAAATGACATAAAGCATTTAATACCCTTTGCATTTGCTGCAATTGTGATCGGCTTGCTTTTGTTCTTGCGCAGTTTCACCGGTACATTTTCAACATTGCTAGTTATTATCTTTTCAATATTAATGGGTATGGGTACAGCAGGGTGGTTAGGATATGAATTGACGCCACCGTCCGCTTCAGCGCCGACGATGATATTAACCTTGGCAGTCGCAGATTGTGTTCATTACCTTACGACTTTTCTAAATGCTATGCGTTCAGGGATGGATAAGTTCGCAGCCATTAAAGAATCGTTACGCATTAATTTTCATCCAATCTTTTTGACATCTCTGACGACTGTAGTTGGGTTTTTGAGTTTGAACTTTAGTGATGTGCCACCGTTTCGTGATCTTGGCAATATTACTGCCATGGGTGTGAGCTACGCATTTGTATTATCTGTTTTGTTCTTGCCAGCCTTAACTGCGATTTTGCCATTTAAAGTGCGAGAGCGAGTGGATAAAAAAACACAACTTATGCAGAGGCTTGCCGAATTTGTGATTACTAATCGCCGAACATTATTGTGGTCAGTAGGGTTAATTATTGCTGGATCGATTGCATTTATCCCGCGCAATGAAATCAATGATAAGTTTGTAGAGTACTTTGATGAATCTATTGAGTTTCGTCGACATACCGATTATGTGGCCGATAAAGTTACCGGTTTATATACTATTCAGTTTTCTTTAGAGACGAATGATTCTGGTGGTATTAGTGAACCGCAGTTTTTAGAAAAAATGGATAACTTCACCTTTTGGTTGCGTGAACAGCCAGAAGTGATGCACGTCAATACTGTCTCTGATACGTTCAAACGCTTAAATAAAAACATGCATGGGGATAATGAAAAGCTTTATACCTTACCGGAAAATCGGGAGCTTGCTGCACAATATTTATTGCTATACGAAATGTCTTTGCCTTATGGTTTGGATCTAAATGATCAAATTAATGTCGATAAATCTTCGACACGTATTTCAACAACGTTAAAAACACTTACCACGAGGCAAATGCTGGATTTTGAAGATAGAGCTAGGGATTGGTTGAGGCAAAATGGAACTGATGTAGATGTAGTTGTGTCTAGTCCAGCAGTTATTTTTTCGCATCTCGCGATGCGCAATATTGATAGCATGATTGTGGCAACTTTGGTTGCTTTAGTCATTATTTCACTGATTTTAATTTTTGCACTACGTTCTCTAAAGCTGGGACTCATAAGTTTAATTCCTAATTTAACCCCGATCGGTGTTGCTTTTGGAGTGTGGGCAGTTTTCGTTAGTGAAATTGGCTTGGCACTATCCGTTGTTGCTGGGATGACATTGGGAATCGTTGTGGATGACACCGTGCATTTTTTAAGTAAATACTTAAGAGCTAAACGCGAAAAAAATCTATCTGCAACAGATGCAGTGCGTTATGCATTTTCAAATGTTGGTACGGCACTTTTAGTGACAACAATAGTCCTGGCGGCAGGTTTCTTAGTGTTAGCCATGTCTGCATTTGAACTTAATTCAGCCATGGGATTGCTAACAGCGATTACTATTTGCATTGCACTTGTCATTGACTTCTTATTTTTGCCACCATTATTAATTGCCCTTGAGGAGGGCCGTGATGAAAAAGATATCGTTCCTGATTTGGCTTCTGCTGATTAGCGCTAGCCTGTTAGCAGAAACGCCCGAAGTAAAGGGTATGACTATCGCGGTTGCCGCGGATAAGCGAGACACTGGTTTTATCGATCAAGTCGCTGACATGATTATGATTTTGCGTAATCGCAAAGGTCAAGAAAGTACCCGTTATATACGTACGCGCACGTTAGAGGTCGAAGGTGATGGCGACAAATTTTTATCCATCTTTGATAAACCAGCAGATGTAAAACATACCGCCATGCTTACTTATAGTCATGGTCTGAAGCCTGATGATCAATGGCTTTATTTACCTGCACTTAAGCGCGTTAAGCGCATTAACTCGCGCAATAAATCAGGACCTTTTATGGGTAGTGAATTTGCTTTTGAAGATTTAGGCTCACAAGAAGTTGAAAAATACTCATATAAATTTTTGCGTGATGAACCCTGTGGCGAATGGGAATGTTATGTCATTGAGCGTTATCCTGAATATGAATATTCGGGTTACACGCGTCAAGTAGGTTGGATCGATAAGGCAGAGTACCGCACAGTAAAAGTAGAGTTTTATGACCGCAAAGATGCTTTGTTAAAAACGCTTACTTACTCGGGTTATCAAGAATATCTTGGTTATTATTGGCGTCCTGATGAAATGTTTATGCAGAATCATCAAACAGGGAAAAGCACTTTACTCAAGTGGTCCAATTACCAATTTAAAACAGCTGTAGCAGATCGCGATTTTAATCCGAATGCGTTACCTAGACTGCGTTAAAAAGCCGAATAATATATGAATACATTTAATAAGAATGTTTCTTATAGATGTTTAATTCTGATTATATTGTTGTGCGAGGTCATACCTTTTTCACTTTATGCACAAGAAAGTACGAGTTCATGGTCCGGCAATATTGCAGTGCAAGGGCGTGATTTTTGGCTGAGTCCACAATTTGAAGGTCAGCGATATGGTGATGTGTCGTTATCATCTGAGCCGGAGTTCTATAAAGAATGGAACAATGGTTTACGTGCAATCACCTTTACACCATTTGCGCGCCTTGATTCAACAGACCCACAGCGCACCCATTTTGATATTCGTGAAGCACATTATTTGTTTGTTAAAGGAGATTGGGAGTGGCGCATTGGCTTAGCCAGAGTATTTTGGGGGGTTACCGAATCACAGCACTTGGTTGACATCATTAATCAAACCGATTTGGTCGAAGGCATTGATGCGGAAGAAAAGTTAGGTCAACCTATGATTGAAAGCACCTGGTTACAAGACTGGGGTGCATTGCAATTTTTTATATTGCCTGGATTTCGTGAGAGAACATTTCCAGGACGTAAGGGACGCTTACGAACACCTTTGGTAGTTGATACAGACGATCCGGAATTCGAATCGGGCGCAGAGGAATATCATGTTGATTGGGCGTTGCGCTTGAAAACACGGTTTGGTCCAGTAGACATAGGGCTGTCGTATTTTGATGGTACATCCCGCAATCCAATATTAATACCAAAGCTAGACTCAGATGGAGGATTAAGGCTTACGCCGTTCTATAATCAAATTGAGCGAACAGGCCTCGACTTGCAGGCCATTATTGGCAATTGGACTTGGAAATTAGAATCAATTTACCAATCAGAACTTGGTCGTGATTTTACTGCTGCAGTTGGCGGCTTTGAGTATACGTTTTATGGTGTGATGGAAAGCGTAGCAGACATTGGGTTACTTGCTGAATATAATTATGATGATATTTCTGAAAATGATCTAAGTCTGTTGCAGGAAAATGCAGTGGGTATTTTTCAGGATGATATCTTTCTAGGTTTACGTTATGTGCTAAATGATGCGCAAAGTACCGAAATTCTTGCGGGAGGTCTTTATGACTTTGAATTCAACAGTCGAAGTTTTCGTGTCGAACTGCAACGACGTATAGGTGATAGTTGGCTGCTAGAAGGAGAGCTTCAATTATTCAGCAATATTGCAGATGAAGATCCTTTGCATATCTTCAGCCAGGATGACTATTTACAACTTAATATGGCGTATTACTTTTAGATTTTTTTTACAGAGTATTTTTTCACTCTCTCATAAGTTCCTATTATTTTTTAAACATTATCTCTAGAGAGCAAGATACTTTTGTTTCGGCAAAAGTATCTCAAAGCATTTGCCCTGAACATCACTAGATCATGCATAATTCAACTTCATTACAAGAAATCATAATGTGCTAATTGCTTCTTCGAATGCTTGGCTTTTTCGGCGGCTCGTGAACTCGCTTTGCTCGACCGCCATGGACGATGTGCAGGATGTACAAGTGTCGCGAGAGGCAAGGATGCCGTAAGCGACTGGTGGAAGTGCAGAAACTGCAGGAGCAAATTTCTGCCAAACACTACTTTGCGTTTTCACGAAAATTTACTGCGCTTTTCAGTGTGATGTAATGTGCGAGAAACAGCTGCTATATTCTCGTCTTAAAGACTGTCAACGACCCAAGACAGACATTCGATGTTTATAGCAATTTGCCAGTGTCAATTATGTAGATTGAAAGTTGTCACGCCATTAAAAAATAGATAGTGGTTTTGAAGTACGTTTATTTTTTCTTTCTTTTAAAACGCTCAAACCGTAATTGATAAATATTGCCTTGTGGTACTACAGCATCTGGTACCACAACATTTTCTGTAATCAATTCTCTCGATTGTTGATCATGATCGCGGGTAGACATCATGCGTGATGCTTCATTATCCTGGCAAGCTATTGGATCATAACGTTGATTGCGATAATCTTCTGGTGTACAGGGCCTAAACCCAGGAAAGACTTTTGATTCATAAACCGTAAACGTCTCTCCTTGAAAAGTTTGCTTAGATACCTGTTTTGCAGGGGATGTGTCCAGGTTAAGTTTAGAAGGCTCTCTGGCACTTCTGAATATTTCGTCAGTTGAAGATTTATTCGGTATGGAATTAGTTTCAGCACGTTCCCTGGCGGTTCTAAATCCATCACCAGTCTGAGGTTCATCAGCCAACACCATGCTCGGCCAATAAATGGCAAGTATGATGGCGCTGATTACTCTGCTCATATACCGCTCCTATGACATAAATGAGCTGTTGTTTAATTAAAATTTATTTACATTCTATGCTCTCGGGATGCATAGAATGTAACTTTATTTGTTTGTAATTATATATGAAATATCGAAACGATTGATGATTTAAATCAACAACTCGGTAAGACTTTACATTTGTAATAAAATCAGAAAATGTCCGGTTTTGGCCATAAGCAGACATTTGATAGTGCGCAACTTTTATAAAAATTCCTGGCAACTAGATCTGTAATTACTTTTCTACAAAACCACTTTTTATATGTAAATCTCTTTGTGGGAACGGGATCACAATTCCATATTTTTGCAACGCAGTTTCAATTTCCCATGCATACAATGCCCTCCAGGAGCCAGGCGTTGCATGAGATCCTTTTTTATTCACAACCCAGACTATTAATTCAAAGTTCAAACTGCTATCGCCAAATCCAACCAGCCAAACTTGAGGGCGTCTTTTTGCGCCATCATCATAGGTGACTTCAACATTCTTTGCCGCTTCAAGTCCGGCTTTTTCTACGATGAGTTTATCCGATCCATATGCGACTCCAAATGGAACATGGATACGAAACATAGGCTCATTCATGGTGTAATTAATAACTTTAGCAGTGACAAGCTCAGAGTTAGGGACGACGATATCTAAGTTATCTAAAGTTGTAATAATTGTGCTTCTTACATGAATCCCCTTTACAACTCCATTCATACCTGAATCTAATTGAACAAAGTCACCAACTTTAATGTTTTGTTCAAATAAAAGGATGATTCCCGATACAAAATTATTAACGATGGATTGAAGACCGAAGCCGATGCCCACACCAAGTGCTCCTGCGACAATCGCAAGATTTGTGAAATTTAAGCCAATGGATGCAAGCGCAATTATTAGACCAATTGTTAAGATCAGATAATGCAAGAGTCTACCCAGTGTATAAAAAGCAGGTGAAGCGCGGCCATTACTGGGTCCACTAATACGAGTAAGAATTTTTTGTAGAAGCCTCGATATAAAATAGGCTATCAGTACAATAATCAATGCATACAGAATGTCGGCCGCTGTAACTGGAACATCCCCAATGCTAAATAAGCTTTTACTGAATGATTTCTGCGTTCCCTTCCAGAGCTCGTCTAGCGTATAAGTGCTATCTGAGCGTAATTTAAATAGCGTTCCTTGAGTTATTGTAAGTTGATTACGTACAACATTATTAAAAAAGCTTAAGTCACCTACTGAAATATCCAGCTGACGTAATGCTAATGCAATACTCCTTGCAACGTCTCTACGATCTTTAATGATTTGATCACTGTCTTTTTGATATTCGTAGATGCTATCCATGTCTAGCGTTGTTTCGACTAGTAAATTAATTTCCTTCATCAATGAAGAATGCCAAGTTTCATTTTGCCCTTGTATTTTTTTTAATAAAGAGTCTCTAATCTTATATTGTTTTACTAAATCATTTGTTGAATATTCTGGGCTTTGGAGCATGAGAATCGTAATGGATTTTTTTGCTTGCAAATAGTTCAGATGTGCTTCTTCACGTGCAGATCGAATATCTGCCAATAATGATTTTTGTTTCAATAATCTTGACTTGAAAGAGCTTATTAAGTCGTCCTCAATAATTTCAAGTGTTTGACTTTGTGCATCAATAAATCTTTTATGTGACAGCTCTAGCATAGCTTGCTGTTTTTCAATCTCATTGGTAATTACTTTTAGTTCATTCTCAGTAACTGTGAGATTAGTTTGAGCATACTCTATTTCTTCAGCAAGCCTTTTGATGCGAACGTCTTGTATCTTGAGCTGTTCTATTTGAATGGGTTCTTTTAGTGTCGATACAAGCCAACCCAATCGATTTGCTACTATTTCAAGGCCCGCAACAAGCTTCTTATGGTTAGTTGTATCTAGCTTCCTATATGCCGCATTCAAAGTATCAATCTTACCTGCTAGGGCTTTAGTGGCTTTTTGATTATCTTTAATGATGGGAAATTCTGTTTTATAAATAGATTCAAGTTCTCGCAGAGATCGCTCTAGCGTTTGTAATTCATCAAGTGTGTATTTTTCTTTAAATGGTGCAGGTGTTATTTCTGATTTAGGTTGTGTTTTCTTTAATTCTGCAAGGGCTTTTAAGCTTGCCTTGATTCGAGTGATGTACTCATTGGCCGTTGTTTTATGTTCTTCGCTAATAGTATTTGACAGCTCATCTAGATGTGATAGGAATGTATTTATTTTTGTATTTAACGCTTCGCTATCGCCTTCAAAATAGGTCCACCAATTTGGGTATAATTCTAATGGGCTTGGAACTTGTCCAGTGGTAGTTTGATCATCTTTTGTTGTGGTCCCTGCAAGAGAAGGTGCTAACTCTTCGGTTTGTCCAAATAAGTCTACGGGCACAAATATAATAAGTAGAAACGCTAATGCTATGGAATATCGTAGTAGACTCACTTCATTTTCCTAAGAAAGAGTAGTAGTGCAACACATAATTAAATTAATTTATTTCGCGCTGATGTTGATTCGTTGAATGACTGCTTTTAGCCGTAAACAGACATAATTAAACTTTAATGTCTGTCAAGCGCTCACATGCTTCTAAGTATTTTTTACTTGTGTTGTCAATAATCTCTTGGGGCAATTTGGGTCCCGGAGCTTGTTTGTTCCAGTCTAAAGTCTCTAAATAATCTCGTACATACTGTTTGTCGAAACTTTTAGGATTGATACCTGGTGTGTAGGAATCTTGGGGCCAAAAGCGTGAAGAGTCTGGAGTCAATATTTCGTCAATCAAAATAATATTGTCATTTTCATCTAAGCCAAACTCAAATTTAGTATCGGCAATGATAATACCACGTTCTAAAGCGTATACAGCAGCCTCTTTATAAATTTGTAAACTTATATCACGAACCGATTCAGCAATATTTTTTCCAACTAGCTTTACAATCTCATTAAAGTTTACGTTCACATCATGTTTACCAACTTTTGCTTTGGTGGATGGCGTGAATATCGGGTTCTCTAGTTGTTGCGCCAACTTTAGGCCTTTGGGAAGCTTAACTCCGCAAATGGCTCCGGTGTTTTGATATTCTTTCCAGCCAGATCCAATTACATAGCCACGCACAATCGCCTCAACGGGTAAGGCTGTTAGTTTGCGAACAATTATGCTGCGGCCTTGCAGCATTTCGCGCTCTTGTACATCACTAACAATTTCTTCAATAGTTATGCTGCTCAGATGATTTTTAACTTTGCTTGAGAATCGATCGAACCAAAAGTTAGAAACCGTAGTGAGTACTATGCCTTTTTTAGGAATGGGATCTGGCAGCACTACATCAAAAGCCGAGAGTCGGTCACTGGTTACGATAAGCCAATGCTCGGCATCGACTTCATAAATGTCTCGAACCTTGCCTTGATAGACCTTTTTGAGGGATTTCAGATTGGATTCAAATAACATTTTGATGTTTTCTGTAGCTAATATTCCAATACGCACTGGTTTTATTCGGCTGTCTCAGCCAAAATGCGCGTTTCGTTTTTTCTATTAATGCATCAGGGGCAATAAAAAATGGCTGATCCACAAGTGAGCCTAATCATGGGTAGTGATAGTGATTGGTCAGTAATGCAAGCCGCAGCAAATATTCTTAATCAGTTTAATGTATTGTACGAGAAGCGGGTGATTTCTGCTCATCGCACACCCAAACTAATGGCAGAATTTTCAGAAACTGCTGCCTCACGTGGATTAAAATGTATTATCGCAGGTGCGGGAGGGGCTGCACATTTACCCGGTATGGTGGCTGCAATGACCACTGTTCCAGTCTTGGGGGTGCCAGTTCCAAGTAAATATCTTGCTGGACTAGATTCGCTGTATTCGATTGTGCAAATGCCAAAGGGTGTACCTGTTGCGACTTTTGCGATAGGTGAAGCCGGTGCCGCAAATGCAGGATTGTTTGCTGTCGCAATGTTGGCAGTTAATGATGCAGCTTTAGAAAAGAAGCTTAATGAGTTTCGATCTACTCAAAGCTCGAGGGTGCTAAGCACCCAACTTCCTAACTAGAAATGATTTTACCAGGCGCCACGCTTGGCATGTTGGGTGGTGGCCAGCTAGGTCGTATGTTTGTGCATGCTGCTACTTCGATGGGCTATCGCACAATTGTATTAGACCCCAATTCGTTCAGCCCCGCAGGTGAGATTGCACATCTTCATTTGCAAGCTAACTATGATGATGCGCATTCACTAAAAGCACTGGCGCAAGAATGTGCAGTAATTACTACAGAGTTTGAAAATGTTCATGCAGAAGTGTTAGCACATCTTGAAAAGAACGGTTGTGTGTACCCGAGTGCACATGCAGTAGAAATTGCTCAAAATAGAATTAAAGAAAAACAATATGCGCAATCTTTGGATATAGCATCAACGCCTTTTCATATTGTAAAAAACGAACAAGATGTGGAACAGGCTTTTAGTAGAATCAATTCACCATTAATACTTAAGACAGCAAGCTTAGGTTATGACGGTAAAGGTCAAGCAACCGTGCATACCCTTGAAGAAGGTCTTGAAGTCTGGCAAAAATTTGATGGTGTTGAATGTATCTTTGAAAAGAAGATTGATTTAGCTGCGGAGATATCTGTGGTACTTGCACGTTCCTCTACAAAGGAATTAAGTATTTTTCCTGTTGCAGAAAATGTGCATCGTGATGGAATTTTGCATACCAGCACAGTGCCTGCAAATGTGGATGAAAAATTGCAAGCGTTAGCAAAGTCTTACACACAAAAAATTGCAGATGATTTGGACTATTGTGGAGTGTTAGCAGTCGAATATTTTGTAGATAAAAATGGAGGTTTATTTTTTAATGAAATAGCTCCACGCACCCATAATAGTGGTCATTACACAATCGATGCATGTTATACCTCGCAGTTTGAGCAGCAAATCAGAGCCATCTGTGGATTGCCATTAGGTAACTCACAGGCGCACAGCGCAGTTACCATGGTAAATCTATTGGGTGATCTTTGGATAGAAAAAGGCCCTGATTGGTTGAAAATTATGCAAGATTACAATGTTAAACTGCATTTATATGGTAAAAAAGATGCGCGCCCAGGTAGAAAAATGGGCCATTTTTGTTACCTTGCGCCGCTTGGAGAAGATACACAAACCAAGGCAAAACAATTATTTTCATATCTATAAATAACAATTAGATTTAATCCATAATAAATGAAAAAGTTTCCAGCATTTCGTATACATGCAGATGAAGAAGGTACTCGTGCCGGAATTGAGCAGTTACGCTTAGATCAACTGTCTGAAGGTGATGTCGTTATACACGTGCATTATTCAGGTGTTAATTACAAAGATGCACTTGCAGGCACGGGTAAAGCCAAAATTCTAAGACGTTCCCCCTTGGTAGGTGGTATCGACTTGGCAGGCGAAGTTGTGGAGTCATCACATGCCGATTTTGCTCAAGGCGATAAAGTTATTGTAAATGGCAGTGGCTTAAGTGAAGTGCATGATGGTGGATATGCCGAATTTGCGCGTGTTCCTGCAGAATGGGTAGTCCCACTTCCACCTGGATTAAGCTTAAGTCAGGCAATGATTATCGGTACTGCAGGATTTACTGCAGCGTTGAGCATTCACTTAATGCAGCGTAATAATCAGCAAGTTGAAAGTGGTCCTATTGTTGTAACCGGTGCAAGTGGAGGGGTAGGAAGTTTTGCTGTCGATCTATTGCATAAGCTCGGTTATGAGGTAATTGCAGTAACGGGAACTACAGATGCACATAATTATTTGTATGAGTTAGGTGCTACCAAAGTTGTTGGGCGTGAAAAATTAAATGTTGGGGATGCTGTATTAGAAAAAACACGTTGGGCGGGCGCAATTGATAATGTTGGTGGAGAAACATTAAGTAGTCTCGTGCGCGCAACCAAATCATGGGGTAATGTGGTAAGTGTAGGTATTGCTGGCGGTATTACATTTGAATTGTCTACTATGCCTTTTATTATTCGAGGTGTGAACTTATTAGGGGCGAGCTCATCTAATTGTCCACAAGATCTACGCAAACAAATTTGGCAGCGATTAGGCGATGATTTGCATCCTAATCATATTGCGAAGATTCATGCACAAACATCGAGGTTGGAAGATTTGCCTAATGTATTTGAAAAACTTTTAAATAATGAAATTCAAGGCAGAGTGTTAGTAGAGGTTGTAAATGAATAATTCTGTACATAAATATATTCAAGAAAAAAATATTTACTTAATAGTTTTTATTGGACTGGCACTATTAGTAAGTGGTGCTTCCTTTCCAGGGAAAACCAATCCTCCTGCAAAGATGCCAGAGTTTACTCAAGCAGATCCCATAGCATGGATTAATTCAAAACCACTATCCGTAAAGGAATTGCGCGGCAAAGTTGTGTTACTTGATGTGTGGACTTATGGCTGTTGGAATTGTTATCGATCATTCCCTTGGTTGAGAAGTGTAGAAGAAAAGTTCGCGGAGCAGGATTTTCAAGTCATTGGTATTCATACTCCCGAATTTGATCATGAAAAAGAGCGTGACAATGTTGTCAAGAAAGTAGCTGACTTTATGTTACATCACCCAGTGATGATGGATAACGATTTTGCTTATTGGCGTTCGTTACGAAATCGTTATTGGCCAGCTTATTATGTGGTCGACAAACGAGGCAAAATTCGTGATGTCTTCATCGGCGAAACCCATGTAGGGGATCAGCGCTCCAAAAGAATAGAAAAACTAATCACTAAACTACTTAAAGAAGATATTGGTTAGTACTCTTTAGCTAAAAAACCAGTACCCAACAACTATCGCGGCAACAATTCCAGCGAAATCTGCAAATAAACCACAACCAACTGCGTGACGTACCCGTTGGATGCCCACGCTGCCAAAATAGATAGCCAGTACATAAAATGTTGTCTCAGTGCTGCCTTGCACAATGGCAGCGACATTGGCCGCAAAGGAGTCTGCGCCATAGGTGTTCATCGTTTCTAATAACATTGCGCGTGCACCACTACCAGAGAATGGACGCATCAGCGCTGTGGGCAGTGCTGCAACAAAATCAGTGTTGAACCCAAGTGTCGCAACTGTTTTTTCGATTATTGTAAGTAGCCCATCTAAAATTAAACTGGCCCGTAACACCCCTATGGCGACCAGCATCGCCACAAGATAGGGGATTATTTTTACCGCTACCTCAAAGCCCTGTTTGGCGCCGTCAATAAATGCATCGTAGACGTTGATCTTGCGTATAAAGCCCAAGGTTAAAAAAGAAATAATGACTAAAAGCAATAAAAGATTGCCCAGCAAACTGGAGCGCTCTGCTAAGGCACCAGAATTTTCGACTAATAAAAAACTCAGTAGGAGTGCAATCAGTACTCCAAAGCCCAGCACATAA